>ERZ506979.64-NODE-64-length-94817-cov-8.541768_pt1 | contig 94817 bp, 91 predicted proteins | sample MGYA00512887_ERZ506979 | MGnify/ENA metagenome assembly ERZ506979 | reverse complement strand
AAGCGCCAGTTTGTGGCACTGGAGACCGTGGGTTCGAATCCCATCTTCCACCCCACATGAGAAGGGGACACACGGGCAACCGCGTGTCCCTTCCTTCGTAAACAGCGGCTCAATCGCCGATACACCATATTGGGCTGTAGTCTAGTGGTAGGACAGCAGACTTTGACTCTGCCCGTGCTGGTTCGATTCCAGCCAGCCCAGCCAAAAGAACAAGCTCCCGCCATCAGGTGGGAGCTTGTTCTTTTACTGTGGTTCCGATGAAAGCGGACAGAAACGGCCACATTCTGCCAGGACAGGGCGCGGTTGTTCGCACAAAGCATGGCGGCGAACACGTTCCAGGGCCGTTTCATAAGGCCGCGCCTGCGGTGCGGCCGGTCGATCTCCAGCCAGCCCAAATTCTCACTATCCGGTGGCGGGCCTTTTCTTTTGCTGTGGTTCCGATGAAAGCGGACAGAAACGGCCGCAAGCTGTCAGGGCAGGACGCGGTTGTTTGCACAAAGCTTTGGCACTCCAGAGACGCTGAAAAACAAATGCGAAGGGGGATATCCACATGGCTGCCATCATCGAGATTACCGACTGGGCTCTGCCTGAGCTGGAGGTCTTTGCTCATTTGACGGAAGCGCAGCTGCGCAACCGGCTGGAGCCGGAAAAGGGGCTCTTTATCGCGGAGAGCCCCAAGGTGATTACGTGCGCTCTTGACGCGGGATACGAGCCGGTTTCATTTTTGATGGAAAAAAAGCATATTCACGGACAAGCCAGTGGTATCATCGGCCGCTGCGGTGATGTTCCCGTCTTTACTGCCGCCAGCGATTTGCTGGCCGAACTGACCGGTTACCGGCTGACCCGCGGAATATTATGCGCCATGCGCCGACCTCCCCTGCCCTGTATCGAGGATTTATGCGCAGGAGCGCGCCGGGTAGCCATATTAGAGAACATTGTGGATGCTACCAACATAGGCGCCATATTCCGCTCGGCGGCGGCACTGCACATGGACGCGGTGTTGGTGACCCCCTCCTGCTGCGATCCGTTAAACCGGCGGGCGGTACGGGTCAGCATGGGTACTGTTTTTCAAGTACCATGGACGCGCATCGGCAACGATCCCTCCGCATGGCCACAGCCGGGTATCGCCCGCCTGCACAGGCTGGGCTTTCAAGTTGCCGCCATGGCTTTAAACGACAAGGCCATCAGTATAGAAGACCCGCGGCTTCTGGCAGTGGAAAAGCTGGCTATCGTACTGGGTACGGAGGGAGACGGACTGGCGCCCCGCACAATAGCCGACTGCGATTACACCGTGTGCATCCCCATGTCCCACGGCGTCGATTCTTTAAATGTGGCGGCTGCCAGCGCCGTCGCTTTCTGGCAGCTTAGAGCCCGGTGAGCTCTAGGTCGTCAAAAGCCCGGCACACGATACGCGTGGCCGGGCTTTTCTTCTTATACAACTTCACCTGTCGGCACCGCCGTGCATGAAATACCAGCAAAAGGATGGGCCTGCTAAAGGAGGCCCATCCTTTTGAAATTCAGTCGTCCTGTTCCTTTTCGTTTTTTAGGATTTTGCCGGTTTTGGCGTCTATATCATAGTCGTAGGCATAGCCGCCGGCTTTGAATTCCACCTCGTAGACCGGGGCGCCGTCCTTGTCGTCCAGATCGACGGCAACATCCCGCAGACCATCGGCGGACACGGCGGCGTGGGAAAGAGCGATCTCCTTCGCCTTGGCGCTGCCGATGAGAGCGGCGGTGCCGGCAGCGGAGATCCGGTCGTCGTCCCGCTCCTTCTGGCGCTTGAGAATCTTGCCGGTTTTGGCGTCGATGTCGTAATCGTATTCGTAGCCGCCGGCTTTGAATTCCACCTCGTACACCATGACACCGTTTTCCGTATCCAGCTCGATGGCATAGCCGATCAGGCTGCCAGCGGTCACGCCGGCGTTCTTCAGCGCGATCTCCTTGGCCTTGGCCTCCCCAATGAGGGGGGCCGTGACGGCGCCTGGATCGGCGGACGTGGTGCCGGAGGCGGGACGGGTCGCGGTCGGCTCATCGTCGTCCCTCTCCTTTTCGCTTTTCAGGATGTCTCCGGTTTTGGCGTTCACGTCGACATCGTATTCATAGCCGCCGGCTTCGAATTCCACCTCGTACACCATGACGCCCTTTTCGCAGCTCAGTTCCACCTCGAGCTTGGCGGCGTCAGCCGCGGTCACGCCGGCGTGGCGCAGTGCGGCGTCCCTCGCCTTGTCCGCGCCGATATAGGCCTTATCGCTGGCTGTCCCGACGGATTCCACCTTGTCCAGGGCGCCGCTTCCGGCGCTGGCCAGGAGATTCAGCTCATTGATAGTCAGTTTGGCCAGGTCCTCCGGGGTATACAGCGGGTTTTTATCCGCAATCTCCCGGATGAGCTGGGCTTTGCCCAGGGAAATGCCATAGGTATCCGCCAGCTTTTGCAGGGTGCCATCGGCGGAGACGGTTTGGCTGAGCACCGCGCCGGTGAAGGCGTCGGTTTGCAGCAGGGAATTGATTTCCTCGGTCAGCCGGGTCTGCAGGGCCGCGCCCTTGGCGGGGTCGCCGTTGTCCACGCTGACGAGAATGGAGTTGGCCAGCTCGCTGAGATAGCCATTGCGCAGCATGGAGCCCACCAGGGCGTTGACGGTCACGTCCAGGCTGCTGCCGGAAAAATTCATGTCGCCTAAGACAATGCGGCCGTCCTCGTTGAGGGCGTTCACCCGCAGCACCCGATCCTTCTGATTGACCTGGATTTCGACACTGGGATTGACGTCCAGGGAGACGGTGGAGGCGACAGCGCGGTTGACGCTGTACAGCCGGACGCCGGCCGCGCCGCCCAGCAGGAGAACCAGTGCGGCGGCTATCCCCATTCCCCGCCGGATCCACGGACTGCGTTTCTTTTGTTCGGTCATGACGATCACCTTATCTTTCGTATCCTCACAGGACGAGAGGACAGAATCGAGAACATCCGGAGCGGCGTGGCTATAGGCCCGCCGGAGTTTCCCTTCCAGCTCTTTGTTCCGCATTTTGTCGCTCTCCTTTCAGTAACGCGTGTTTCAACTTTTTCAGCGCCCGGCTGTACTTGGACAGCACGGTGGGCAGCGGCGCCCCCAGCATCTGGGCGATTTCCCGGTGCTTGAACCCGGACACGGCGTGGAGGGTCACGATTTGCCGCTCCTCATCGGACAGCAGGCGCATGCAGGCCGAAAGGACGAGTTTGTCCTCCGGCTCGACCTCCTCCCGCTCCTCCAGCACCCGTTCCCACTCCTCCGGCGGGAGATCCGCCGTTTTCCGGCTTTCCCGCAGCTTGCGCAGGCAGAGGTTGCGCACGATGGTCAGGATCCAAGCCATCGGCTTGCCGCTGGAACGGTACCCGGCGGCGGCGGAATAGATGCTGACATAGCAGTCGTGCATCACGTCCTGGGCGTCGGGGGCGTTTTTTAGAATGGAAAGGGCGAAACCATACACGGAGGCGCTTGTCCCGCGGTACAGCTCCTCCAGCGCGGCGGTGTTCTTTTCCGCGATGTTCGCCAAACAGGCGTCCAGCGCGGCGGCGTCCGGTATATCACTGCGCGCCGCGTCCGGCGCCGAGGATAGATTCCGCATGGTCTCACCCCTTTCAATCAGTTAATCCGCGAGCGCGGCTTTTTATTGCAAGAAAAAAATATTTAGTTATTTGCCAAACCAAACTCCAGGTTGAGCCAGAAGTTACTCTGATTTGAATTCTCAATGCACCTGCCGCAGATAATTTGCATAGGTGGGTGCGGTAGCCTTTGGCAATCGCCCTGCGAACAGGCAATTTCCATAGGGGCGGATTCTATATCCGCCCGTTCCAACGCAATCGTATAAAACTGCAAAACGAGCTGAAAAGGGATATCCCTTTTCGGCTCGTTTTATATTCATCGTAGTCAGTTCATGCTCGCGACCATAAAACATATCATAACTTTCTCATGAGAAACTCTCTTATGAGTCCATTATACACTAGTATGGTCTGTTTATCAATCTTTCTTCGATACTTGGGGTTGAACACTCGTCATTATACCAGGAAAGGTGATGCTCTTCCTTAAGCCCCTAATCCCACCGCTTAGCGGACGTTTTTTGTAGAGCCCTTCGCTTCGCGATGGACCTTACTTACTAAAGTAACAAATAAAGCGGGGAGTCCTGTGACTCCCCGCTTTTAAATGCCGGCGGTAGTATCCTCCGCACCGTTTGTTGATCGGGTTCTTACTGCCGAAAGCGGCAGAATATGCCTGCATTTAGGGCTCTTGTTGGTCGGTAGGTTCAGGGGTATTTTTGCGTTTTTTGACAATGAAAACCGCCCCGGTGCCGATAGCGCCGCCGCAAAGCAGAATCAGTAACGTAATAATCCACGGTTTCATGCCTTTTTCGGGCGCCACATCGGCCGGCACAGAATTTGCCGAGGTATCCGAGTATCCCGCCGTACTGCCTGCGGCTATCGTTCCCGAAGAATCCGGCGTACCGGCACTGCCGGAAGAAACCGCCGTGCTGCCTGTCGGCACAGAGGAGCTGCCTGCGGCGGCAGGGGAACTGCCTACGGGGGGTTGGGTTTTGCCGGGCATGGTCGTACCGGCTCCTGTGGTGGATGGGCCGGGCTTCGCAGTCGTGGCGGTCTCTCTGGCTTTGCGGATACGTTCGTTGAGCGCCTTCACAAAATCCTCTTCAGTTTTCATGGTGACGGTCTGCGACTCTTTATTGCCCTTAAACGAATAGCCGGAACCGATAATCATACTTTTATCGCCGATGAACCGCACGGTACCATAGGGGAACTCACCGAAGATATTGTTTGAAATGGTAAGTCTCTCAACGGGCTCGCCGGCGGAATGCCGCCATAATGCCACGCCCGCACCTTGTGTTGCTTCCATTCCCGGACGATTGGCGATTATATTCCCGGTAATGGTAATATCCTGCGGGACGTAGTAATTTTCGACAAGCCCCAGCGAGTAAATCATAATACCGGCGGCATTGGCAAATTTTTCTTTTTCCTGCCCGTTATTAAGGATCATGTTGTTGCGAACGATGACATTTTTCTGGTTGGTTAAGGAAATCCCCTCATTCCCGCTGTTTTTGATCAAATTCCCCTCAATCAGTACATTGCTCGCGCAGGTTTCAAGTCCGCTAGCGGAAATGTTGGAGCTGCGTGCGCCGTCGATGTAATTGTCGATGTATTGGATATCCGAACCGTATTGATTGGTATAGATCGAGCTTTCGCCGTTGTTAATGAAGGTACAGCGGGCAATTTTTCCACCCTGCGGCATAAAATAGCAGCCCGACCAGTTATTGTTTCTGAAAATGCTGTCTTCCACCGTTATGTTGATGGCAGGAGTGCCCATCGTTCTGTCTACCCAAAGGGCGGGGGAGGAAATCTTGGATGGTTTGGTCAGCCCGTTGTCTTCAAATATGCAGTCCTTGACCAAAACATTCTTGCAGCCGCCGAGCCCTAAAGTGATGCCCGGATTCTCCTTGAACGTGCAGTTGACAATGGTAACATTCTGCGCTTTTGTCAGCCCCAGAAGCGACCCGGTTCGTCCGGATGCTCTCTTTCCTGTGAAGGTGATGTCCCGCAGGGTGATGTTTTCGTCCCCATAGTTGTTCAACCCAACGGGCGGGTCAGAGCTTTTCATCATATTGGCGCCGGTGGAAAGCAGGGAATTCACTTCGAGTATGGTTTTATCTCCGTCGCCTTTAAGCGTGATATTCGATTTCAGCGTAACGGTCGTCACCATGCGATAGGTTCCTGCGGGGATATACACCGTCCCACCTTCGGGGCAGGCGTTGATGGCGTTTTGTATCGCAACGGAGCCACTGCCCTTGTAGTCATTGACATTGCAAACCTTACCTTCCGCAGCCGATACCGGGATAACCGGACCTGCATTGCCTGCTATAGCCAATATCCCTCCGCAAACAACAGCGCAGAGCGCTCTTCCCAACAATTTTTTCATACAAAAAATCCTTTCCACTTACAGATAAACCCCCTGCGTCCTCACCGTTTCATACATGGCACGGATGTTTTCGAGAGGTGTGCGGGGAGAAAGGTTATTGGCATCCCGCAGGATAAACCGATGGCTTACATCCTTAACGGAAGAAAGGATACGCCCGGTTTCCCTGACCACGTCTTCCTTGCTGCCGGTCAGCAGCAAACTGGTACTGGGACCTCCCTGAATGCAGACATCCGGTCCCAGTTCGAGCAGAACTTTTCGGTGATCAAGGGGATATCCCGTATCAAACGTCGTGATGTTCAAATGTTCTTTAAGAAAACGGAAGTGACGGGAGGCGTCCCCGCATAAATGGATGCCGTTGCGTGCGTCGTCGGTGCTCAGAGCGTCTATCAGCTGTTTATGATAGGGATAGATCCATTCCCGGTACATATCCGCAGAAAGAAGAGCCACACTGTCATCGGCGAAAAAGAAGGAGGGCTGTATCTCATCTTGCCGCAAATACCGCCGCCACGCTTTCAGCCGTTCAATCGTCGCCGCCGTAATATACGCAAGAAGCTGATGGGCATAATCGGGATCTTCATACATATCCACGCAGAAATCATCGACACCCCGCAAATTACACGCTAAGGTAAACGGACCGTCTGTACACATGATGTTCGGAGATGCCGGCGCCAGAGGGGCGCCTTTATAGGTAAATCCCTTTTGCCTTTTTTCATTAAATAGTTCCGTATACTCCCGAACGGTTCCCATAATTCCCGAAAACGGATCCGGCATACCCTTTTCGAACAGCATATGCTTATGTTGATTATCCAATATAGCCGGACAAACCGGGCAATTATCTTCTTTGTACACGATCGGACAGCCAAACCAGGCGCTTTCGTAATTGTTTTGAAAATCCACATAGATCTCCCAACCGTTTTCCGGGATGCCCATTTCATGATCGGCAAACACATGATGCCGCACAAAATCCCGAAACTCCAGCTGAATCCGAAACATGGTCTCGGGATCTTCAAAGTATTGCTGAAACGTGATGCCTTGGGGGTTCAGGCGTGAATCCAATAACATATAGCGAGGGTTGATGCCGATGACCATCGGGATGCGATAAGGTTTGCCGGCATAATAGGTGTCCCATACCTGTTTCACCTCTTGATTATGCTTTTTAAAATCGGGTTCCATGTGGTTGTCCTCCTCCGTATTCCGCGTTCACCGGATCATCGCCCGTAACCACGACCAGGTTAGCCGGCTCCAGATTCACGCCGGCTCCTTTGCAAGGCTTTCCCGAAAAGGCAGGCGCAGGGAGCCCGCCATGATGCCTATGCTGAAATTCATCCTCGTACTTCACCTGTTATTCTTTTGCTGTAAGGCGGAGAATCCGGCATTGTTTTGCGGGGATCTCCAACGAAAAACCCGTATCCTGTATCCTGGCAGGTTCTTCGCTCCCGCTTGCCGGATCATAGACGAAAACGGTCTGTCCCGGCTCGGGCAAAACGGTGACCGTATGCTGCTGTCCGTCGCGGCAATGCAGCAAACAAACATCCTCGCTCTCCCGGCGGCAACGCCGTACCCAAAGGAAGGGGGCTTCTTCTTTGATTTTTAAAACGGGCAGGCAAAGGGCAGACGCCGCTTTCACAGCATCTTCCGGTGCAGCAACGCATACCCGGTCTGCATACTGTTCCGCCAGAAGGCGGATCTCCTGTGAAAGGGTCTCTCCTTCCCGTATACAAAGCATGCGGCCGCCTGCCTGCGCCAGCCGCTGCAGGGCGGCAAGGGTTTCCGGCAGAAAATCGCCGGTATCAAAAAGCACAAGCAAATCAAAATCTTCGTATGATGCCTGTATCCGACCGTTTATCACTCGACAGGTTTGCAGTCCTCTGTCGTCGATCAGGTCAAAATCCAAGCGGCTATCCAGCAGCCTGGTCATCACCGCATCCATATACTGCTCCAGCCGCTGCATGGCATACGGCTGCTTGGGCGAATATGATTCCGGCTCCATCGACCAGTATTTTTGGTTCACAGGGCGATACCGTTCCCATGCGCCTTCCATGGGCAAAAGGAACAGCACCGGCGCCTGATGATAACCATCCATTATGCTTCCCACGCGGCCAATGGTTTCATAAGCCTCGCAAAACTTGGCAGACGGGTACTCACCGGGTGAAAAATACGAGGCGATCACATTGATGCCCAGGATCATCTGATACAGGCAGGCATGGAGCATATCGGAAGTGTCATGCGGAGTATGCCAGTAGGAAGATTCAAAGCAGGCGCTGGATTCGCTCATGACGCGGCGGTACCCCATCAGATCGGCGGCGGAGGCTGCCGTCTTTTCCGGCAATATACCCGTGGGATTGGTGCAGTACAGCCGATCCACACCGGGAAGTGTCATACGCCTCTGAAGCCCGAACAGATCCCCGTTCAGCCCGATCTGCATCGATAAGGTTTCTTCTCCGTACAGGTGTCCTGTCAGACAAATATCATAACGGGTACACCAGTCCGCTATCTGACCGAAATAGGATTCCTCCAGCCGTGCAGATACCAGCCTCCAGAAATCGCGGCGTACTTGTCCTCCCGAATCGGTGTCAAAAAACAAGCTTGCCAGGCGGGGACGCAGGGGATAGCCGCAGCCGTTCAAAAAATCGGCTTCCAGCCCTTCCGTCCACGGAACAACGGGATCCGGCTCGTTGAATATCATGCTGCATCCGTAAACGGGCAGTCCTGGTTCGTCGCTGAAAAAAGCTTCGATATGGCGAAAAGCCTCCGCACTCAGATTCTGCCGGTAGCTTTCATGGGTACACTGGATAAATGTCCGCACAGCTTGCGGATTCAGCACATCGATATACGGTACTCCCGCGCCGGTTATCCATTGGCACGGTTTATGTATAATCGCCGCTATCCGATAGTTTCCCTCCGGCAGTGTCCAGCACAGGCGGCCGTTCTGCGGCGAAAGCAGCCGCATCTCGGACTCTGTCAGAGTACCGTCCTGCGCCATGGGGATAGCCGCTGCCAGCAGCGTATCCCCCTCCGGCAGCAGCATTTCACCCGTTCCTCCGGTTGTTTCCGCGCTTTTACAGGCCAGACAGCTTACCGCATAGGATGGATTGGTTTCCACGACCCGCCGTCCCGCTGCACCGCTTGGAAATCCCGGTTCATCATAGATCCAGATGCGTTTTCCTTTCCGAGAGCAAAGGCGGATAAAGGCATCTAAGGTTTTCCACTCCTCCGGCTGCCGCAGATAGGTGTCATAGCCCGCATGATCGTTTGGATCGTTCCAGGGCTCTTTGACATTGACAACAAAACCGTCTCCCGGGTTTGCATCGATAAAGGCTTCCATTTTTTTCTCATCACGAGGGAAATAGTGATGGATAATCTGTAAGGGTTTCCATCCGAGCGTTTGCTGCGACATCCTGAGCTCCTCCAAGAATACAATTGTTATTCCCCCGCTGCATTCCTGTTTGGTACCATTTCAGCGGGGGAACAACAGCACAGGACCAGCAGACGAATCCAATACCCGATTTATTTTTCGTAGGCGATGGCTATTTTTTCATCGATTTTCGGCGCTATTTCGGCGGCGATCGTCGACCAGGGTTCGCCTAAAGACGGACGCGCAAACAGATCGCCGTAATATTCGCCTGTTTCAAACGGGATATAGGAGATCGGCACGCCAACTTTGTCTTTGGAACCGCAATATTTTTCAAACATCTCCTGATGCTTTTCGTTCCAGCCGTAGGCTTCTTTCATTTCCGCCAAGGTGCGTTCCTTTTTGGAAGTATCCATAAAATCAAAACGCTTGGTGGCAATAAACGCGCAGGCGCCGGCAACGTTCTGCGCCGTCGAGGGGATCATATAGCCGTCGGACTGCTGCTGTACATAATATTGATCGGCGTTCGGATCTTTCGGGAACGGAACAAACATGGCTGCTCCACTTCTCATCATATCCGGCCAGAGCGTACGGTACCACACGCCGCCGGAAATCATGGCAACTTTACCCTGTTTAAACATTTCTCTGCCGTCATTGTTGGTATACAGCACTTTATCCACGACGTTTAAGTCGGTAGCAAATTTAACGGCGCGTGCGATTTCTTCACTCATGATGTTGTTGGTCGCCGTTCCGTCGCCGTTAAACGAAATGATATGTTTTCCGCAGGAATACAGGAAAGCGTCGACCTCGTCCACGCACATGCCGTAAAGCGAGCTTTTTCCGTCGCTCCCGGGAGCCGTTGTCAGTTTTATCGCCATATCGCGGAGAACGTTCCAGTCCCAGGTTCCCGCCTTGACATAGCTCTCCGGCGTGTCCAGTCCATACTCTTCGAAAATTTCGGTGTTATACCACAAACACATGTTGCGCTGTACGCCGGGGATGGCACAATAATGCTTTCCCTCTTTATCCTGTAACAAATTATTGATATCCTTGACATCCGCCCAAAGCGGCTGGTTAAAATCGATATACTCATCCAGGTTTTTAAGATACCCCTGCGTTGCCAGTGCCGGCTTGAGATAGTTCCAGAACACATCGACACGCTCTTCCGACATAACCATGGTCATAAACCGGGTGAAAATTTCTTTATCCGAAACCAAAATGGATTCCACTTCACCGCCATAATGCTCTTTATATGTTGTGGCTTTTTCTTCCGACTGAGTCAGCAGAACGATCTTTTTGTCCGACATGTCAATTTTTGGCAAAGCACTGTAGTCGACCTTTCCGGCACCTTGTTGGGAAGCACCACTGGACTGGGAACTTCCGCAACCGGTGACCGCGCACATAGCTGTGGCAATGGTGATGGCGCAAGCAATGGAAAACAGACGTTTTTTCAGCATTACTGCCTCAACCTTTCCTTATCGATTTTATAGCGAATAGCGGAACAGGCCCTTGCCGGCAGGAAGGCCGGTCACACTGTATCCTGTCTTTCTGCGGGCAAGGGGTCTCTTCCTAACATCAAACCTTTAGTAAAGTTTACCGTGCCTGGGCTGTTGCCTTTATCCGTGTTTCCGGCTTTTTCGGGTCATGGCCAAAATAGCGCCGGAAACAAACGACACGATGACGATGGGCAGAACCGTACCGCTTCCGGTGGTGGGAGAGGCATCGCCCTTGGTGGTGGCAGTGGTCGCATTCGGTTTCGTGGGGATGGTGGTGGTAGAACCGGTTGGCACCGTTTCGCCCGTCAGTTCCTTATAATAGGCATCCACATCCTCTTTCAGGCCGAAAACGATATTGTCCACATAGAATTTACCGTCCGGAACGAGAAGCTGAGGTCCAAAAGCGTAAATGCCGAATTTGTGATTGTTGATATCTTCTGCCGTAAACGTCATGGAATACCATGTCCAGTCCTTCGTGCCGTCTTCAATGTAGACGTTACCCGCCGCCGGCTGCTGTGCCCAAAGCATCCATTCGCGTCCGTTATCGGCATAACCGTCCGTCTTGAGCATGGCACCGAACGTATAGGTTTTTCCCGGCACCACTTTCGGCAGCATTTCCAGTCCCCAGTGCTGTTTCGCCGCGGGATCAAACAGCAACGAATACTGGCCTTTATAACTTTCCGTGCTCACCCGATCAAAAGAAGTCAGCGGCAGCTTGGTTTCGTCTTCCATATCAAAAGCCATAAAGGAAGATTCGTCATCCGGGTCCGTAGGTTCGGGCTCTGTCGCCGCTGCATCTGTTGCCGTCATAAACGCTGCCACATCCGCCTCCAGTCCGAGGGCGATGTCATCGATATAGATAAGACCTTCGGGTGTGCCCGAACCAAACGAGAAGAAACCGAATTTGTGGTTGGCGATATCCTGTGCCGTAAAGGTCATGGTGTACCATGTCCAGTCGTTGCTGCCATCGGCAAATTCCTTGTTGCCGGCGCCGGCCTGCTGAGCCCAGAACTGCCATGCCGCACCGTTGTTTTTAAAATTGACCGTCTTGATCTTTGCCGCAAAGGTATATTCGTCCCCGACGGTCAGCGCCGGTTCGATCTGCAAGCCCCAGTTGTCAGCGGCATTCGGGTCAAACTTGAGGGCTTTTACGCCGCTGTACGACACGGTGTCGTTCAGCGCAAAAGCAGCGCCGCAGATGGGTTTGACGTCATCCTCAAAGTCGTATTTGAGCATCTCAAAACTTGCGGCGTTTACAAAGGCCGGTATACAGAAAACAGCCATGCTGAGAACTGCCAAAAGGGTAACGAAACGTTGAATCCTTTTCAATTGAATTACCTCCACTATTTTATTTTGGGGAATGCCGAAACGCGGAAATAACAAGCTGTGTTAGGATACCTTTTTCTTTTTCAAAAGCCAGAACGCAACGCCGCCTCCGGCTGCCAGAACAACAACGATGCCGGCAATGATCCATCCCCACGGCGTGGAAGGCGTATTTCCCGCGGGCGTGGCATCTTTTGTGGTGGTGCCGGTCGGTGCCGTGGCCTGCGTGTTGGTTTCTGTCGCTATGGTGGTGTCGGTCGTTTCGATCGCGCTGGATTCGGTAGTCGCCGTGTCGGTTGCGGTAGGCTGAACGACCGCTGTGGTCGGCGCTTTTGTGGAAGGGGCTTTTGTGGTGGGGGCTTTTGTGGTGGGAGCTGCGGTTGAATTCGTCGAGCCGCCTTCTTCCTTCAGCTCAATGTTATCAAAATACAGAATACCGGTTGGTTTCGCACCGGCTTCAAAAGGCTGAATCCCTAAATCCACAAGGCCGTCTTGCAGCGCTTTGAATTTAATCTCGTATTTTTTCCAGTCGGCAGTGCCGTCCTCAAGACGAAGGGAATCGCTGAGATACATCTCCACGGGACGTTTCACGCGGGAATACAAGTTATAGCCGTTATTGTTTTTGAAATCTTCGGTTTTGATGTAAACCGAGAAGATATAGGTCTTTCCCTTTTGCAGTGTGGGCGCCAGCACCATGCCCCATACCAAATCCTTGGCGTCGCATTTCATGGCATATTTGCCTTCATAGACCACCTTGGACTGGATTTCCGAAGCGCCGTTGCCGTCATGCATAAAGCCATGATAATCCAGCATCAGTTCCGGGACATCGAGCTGCCTTTCGGGATCTTCAAATCCCCAAAAAATCGGCAATTTGGTCGGTTCCGCGGCGGCACTTGCCGTTGGAACAATAAAACAGAAAGCTATGACAAAAGTGACCAGTAAAATCCATGCTTTGCTTAGGCTCTTTTTCATACGAATTCCTCCTTTTATTTGCAGACACCCCCGGTGTCCGATATACCTGCTGTTAGCCGACAATGCCCGATCGTTCCACACCTTGTATAAAGAAACGCTGGATCAGGATATAAAATCCCAGCACGGGCGCAATGGCAAGCAGAGAACCCGCCTGCATATGCGTAATGATCTTCAAAGGATCCGTCGCAGCCGACTCATACCCGCCCAACATACGCAGTCCGCTTGGCAGGTTTACCAGTTCCATCATTACCGTCCGGTGATTGCTGATAAACATGGAGCCCAGAAAATAATCGTTCCAATACCAGACCAGGGACAGCACGACCACCACCAGCATGCCGGAACGGACATTGGGGATCATAATCCGCCAGAAACAGCCGAAAAAGCTGCAGCCGTCGATCTGGGCGGCATCCTCCAGCTCCCTTGGCATACCACCGAAAAACTGCCGGAAAATGAAGATGAAAAGCCCGGATTTGATCCCCTGACCGAAAATAGCCGGCAGAAAGAACACCCAAGAGGTATTCAGCAGGTTTTTTGTCAGCGGCGTGCCGGTAATCAATCCGACCAACGAGCCTATGCCGAAAAAATCAAACCCTTTGAAATAAATGTATAACGGCGTGCTGATCAGCTGAGGCGGGACGATAACCGTAAGCACGACCAGAGCGAACAGCAAGCCTTTGCATTTAAATTCAAAACGAGCAAAGCCGTAGCCGACCACCGCACAAATCACGACCTGGATCAGCGAACTGACAACATTGATCTCCAGAGACGTTAGAAGCGCCCGTTTATAATCCATGACCTCAATTACTTCTTTGAAGTTATCCAGCGTCCAGTGCTTGGATACCCAAATAACGCTGGGGTCATAAATGTCCTTCATGCTGCGGAAAGAGATACTCAGCATATAAAGCAGTGGATAAAGAAGCACAAAGCACAGCCCGCAAAGAAGAAAAAATCGAAAAACCTTCCAGCCGATACTGCCGACGCCGCTGAGTTTTTTGACCGCTCTCGCCCGTGTTTGTTCATCTGCCGAACAAAGAGTTCTTGCTGTTAAAGCCATTTTTTCACCTCCATCAAACCTGATAAAACACGCGTTTGTTAATGATGAGATAGACCATCACAATAATGACCGCAACCATCAGAAAATAAATCCATCCCAGTGTGGAACTGTAAGCCAGACGCATGCCGATCTGCTGCTCATTGATGTATTTCATCACCACATTGTTATAGTCGGTAAACGAATCAATGATCGTGAAGATAAGATTTAAGATGATCATGGGTGAAATCATCGGAAACGTAATCTTCCAAAACGTCTCCCATCCCGTTGCGCCCTCAATTTTTGCCGCCTCATACATCGAATCCGCTATGGTTTGCAGTCCGGCAAGAAAAATAATGATCTGTATGCCGGATTTCCATATCAGGGCAAACAAGCTGTCCACAACACCAGTCAGCCCATTGACAAATTCCTGACTCATGCCCGATTTAAACATCAGCTCATATAAAAACTCGCTTTGAAACAGCGTGGAAGAACTGGAACCCTGCATAATGGTCTGGGAGAGCACATCCCCGTTCATGATGGAGAGGATGACGCCGTTTGCCACAATGATCGGGATAAAAAAGATGCCGCGAACAAATGTTCTTCCAACAAATTTTTGGTTAAGAATGATGGCAACAAACAGGCTGAATAGGACGATGATGGGTACCTGATACAGCATGGCTCCGAGAGAACTGAACACCGCGGGAAGAAATTCGGCATCCGTGGTGAAAGCCTTGATGTAATTTTTCCAGCCGATAAAGTTCAGGGTATACCCGCCGTTGGGGTTTAAAACGATATCGGAAAAAGAATAGCGCACAGACTGGAGAAACGGGAGCAGAAAGAAGAAAATAAACCCAATAACCCAAATCGAAACAAACAGAAAACCTGCCAGACTTTTTTTGGATTCATACGGCATAACGTGTTTTTTCTGCCTGATGGTTCTTGCTCGTTGCATGCTTATTCGTCCCCTTTCTCCTGCAAAATCCGATATCCCTTCTTTGGAATCGCTATGTCCGCAATGAGCACATCCTTATCAGTGCGATTCACGTAGGTGCTCCATCCGTTGCTGTAGCGGGTACGGACAACGCCGGGTTGCAGGGTATCGTAGCCCCCGATGACGGCATCGGCTGTTTGCGTATAAAAGTCTTTAAGAGCTGTGTATTGCTCGATTATTTTATCTTTCCAGAGCCCAAAGCCGGCTCCGTACAGATCCGTACGATCGGTATCCTTCAATTCGGCGGGATCCACACCCAGCAGATAATAATGGAGCAGTGAACCCGACTGGATGCTCCATAAAAACGAGTCCGTGTAAGTGCCGGAAAGATTGATGGCTTTTCCTGCATACGGTATGACTCCGTGCAAGACGATCTGTAAAAACGGAACGGATTCATCGCAAACATCAAAACCGCTTCCGGAATCAGGCAGGTTCACAGCACCCGATAACGCCGGGATCGCATAGCCCATCGGATTGTCTCCGAGCAGCGGCAAAGCCTCCTGCGCTTTTTTCAGTCCGCGCCTTGTTAACTCTACCGCATCGGCACGCGAAGAACCGTATTTTGAAAAGTCCGTATAGCTTTGCGCTCCCAGCGATCCGGCGCTCAGTCCGATTTGATACTTCTTTCCCTGATCGGCCAGCCGTACAAAAGCACCGTTGGCAAGCTGATTGTTCAGCAAAAAACCTGTTCCGGAACGGGAATCCGGGAAAAACGTGTTGCGCTTATAAACGTGGGTTTTAATGGCGGATTTGCTGATATCTTTTGCGGCATCCATAAACGAGAAAACACCGGCTCCGTTATCATGAAAATTCACCGTTTCGCCCTTCAGAAAAACGCGGCTGTTTGTTTTTTGCAAGGATTCTGCCAACGCCGAAAGGCCTTTTTCTCCGCCGATTTTGCCGACCACGTTCATTTGGGACGTGACCTTGCCGCGAAGCGCGTCCTCGCTCCATCCGTCGTAATACCAGACAGTGGCATCGATCCCGCCGGATTTCAGGACGGCATCCATTTGGGCCGCTTTCTCAAACGAGGTGACGACCTCCGTGGAATCCATACGGATACCCAGAATGGAAGCACGCTTGCGAATGGCTCCCAGCGTCTGGATATACACAGGAGGAACCTCGCCGGCAACGGGTTTCAGCCCGTTTTGGCGTATCAGATATTCCCGCATGATGCCGGCGAGTCCGGCAATTTCCTGCTGATCCTCATCCGCGGGGAAATAACGCACCGAGATAACGCCCGCATCGATGGGACGCTCATCATACATGATCACATCCCGGCTGTTCCATCCGCTGCCAACCGTCAGCATTTGGCTCAGGCGAACACTAAAATCCGCATAGGCGCGGTTAAACTGGGATTCTCCGCCCGATGTGGAGGCATGGATGCCGGCACGCCCCGCACCGTCCTCCACGACCGCCAGCAGCCCCTGTTTCTTCGTCTGGATACCGAAGCAAGGAAGCGCCGCCGCCTGCTGGTTGGTCGTCCGGCTGTCCTGCTTCACAACGCCGTCCAGACCGTAAAGATCGGAGCGATAGGTAAATCTACCCTTGCCGTTATTAAAGCGCAGAAGAGAACCGCTGCCGTCCGGCAAGATAAAATATCCGTCTGTTTTCCAGTCCTGCGCGCCGAAATACGGCAGAATGCGCAGGGAAAAAAGACGCTGCTCGCCCTTTTCTATGATCTTGGAGGTATCCACCGAAACCTTCAGGCTGTCTCCCACGAGGATAAAGTCCATCGGGATCGTATAGGAATACTCCGGAAATTCAAAAGTTGCCCGAAAACCGTCGGGTAATTTTTCCAGTGTCAGCCCGTTTTTCTTCACACTGCCGATCATGGAATTCCGTGTTTTCTGGGTATTGGTCTCGCTGACGATATCCGTGACCGTCAGCACGGAATACATTTCGTTTTTGGCATTCCCTTTGGCGGTGGTATCCTCCTCGACACGCGTCGGGGTGCTGAACCACATCATATGATCCCGCATATCCTCCAGCGCAATGGCCGCCGTGGTTTTGTCCGCATGAAGTGCCAAAAATCCCTTTTGTGCCATCAATTCCATTCCTGCCGGCGATGGCGAGGGGGTATAGGTTTCCTCAGCCGGAAACAACACCTTCGACACGACCCCGCCTGTCTTTTCGGCAGAAAAGGCGGTGACACGGGGAGAAAAATCCACGCACAGGGTAACCGTTAAAGCAATAACGGCCAGTACGATCAGTCCGGGGATCCACCTTTTACTTTTTCTCATTTGTTCACCGCCCTATTTACGAATCCATAATTCACTGACGATCATGGAGATAAAGGAATAGAGTTGCTGAAACAACGCCACCAGGAGCAACAGGATAAACAGTATCACACAGATCCCCACCAAGGTCAGAAAAATGGAAAACAGTGTTCTGCCCCCGGAATATTGATGAACGATCCGGATCGCCTGAAAAAGCAGCATGGCGCTCCAGAGCATGCCGATCCACACAAACCAATTCAAAAAGACCTCTTCATTGAACGTCAGCACGCGTGACAGCAAAATGCTGACAAAGCGGAAGACGATATAGGGAATCATGGCATAGGCACAAAAGGTGCATATCTCATCAAAACGCCCTTCGCCGGATGACAGCGTGCAGATAGCCCAATTGGAAATGCAGAAAAGAAAAAACAGCCCGATGGTCATGCTCAGCTCGATCAAAATATTCAATTCATCCGCATGATTGGTATTAAAACGGAAACCGTACAGCTGTTTGACCATAATATCGACGATAAGCCATGCCGCAAGGGTGAGAGCGATCAGTCCCCAATGGCGGTAACGGCGGTATTTCAGCTCGTTGAAGGTTTCCACCGGCTTTTTCACAAGCAACAGAATATTATGCAGCGCCTCGGTCATTTCGGCATCCCCCTTTCCTCGGGCTTTTTTGTTCGTTTGCGGCGGAACACCTTTTGTGATAAGCATTTACTGGTAACGATCACTAAAAACAGCACAACGAGGACCAGTACCGAAATAACAAGGGTGGTGTGACTACGCAAATAGGCATTCCGATACTTTTCAAACGCTTTCGACTCGTTAGCCCGATCATATCCCAGGCGGAAATACTCCACCGCCTTTTCATAGTTACCCAGTTTCATCATCGCCTGACCCATGCCGCTGTATCCCAGTTCAAAGTTGCTGTTCATTTTCAGCACCTCCTGCCAGGGAGCCAGTGCCTCTTCGTATAAGCCATGGTGATACAGGCTCACCGCTTCCAGGATTTTTTGCCCGTATTCCGTGGGCAAAAAGCAGGTGATGCTGCCTTTGCTGTAATCCAGAACATACACGCGGCTATCCAGCGTATCGATCGCCACCGGCGTACGGAATCCGCCCATTTGATCCGAAATGTTGCCGAAAACCAACAGGCGGTTGCCTTCCTGATCAAACGTATAGATCCGGCCGCGGGTGTTGTCCAGCGCATACAGGATATCCGACTCATTAACGCAAACATCCACAAAAGAGGTGATATAGGTGCTTTGCTTATATCCCACAATATCCTTTTCGCCGAAATTTTCGGTGTACGGATAGATGTTGTTGCCCAAATAATTTAGCTTGCGTACCTGCTCGCGGTTACCGCTTGTAAAACTGGTGCAGGTATAAATTAGTCCCTCGTCATCGATATCGAAGTTGGAAAATTCCACGGGAACGTATTGTGACATCTTGGAACGCTGGTCGTTGGAAAGCAGCTGTTTCCACAGCCTGTCGGCGATCAGCTTCACGCTTGCCTGCACCCTTGCGCTGCCAAAGAAGGATTTGAATTTGCCGTCCGGCTCAAAGACCAAAGCGCCTTGATAAACGCCTTCGGCAATGACAAACACGGTTCCGTCGGGGTCTGCCACGACTTTTTTGGGTTTAAAAAACTTCGTGGTATACTCGGCGCTGGTGGGTTTTACAAAGGTTTGCAGCAGCTTACCCGTGCCATCCACCTTTAAAACACGGGAATTTTCCGTGTCGGCTATGTAAAGATCGTGTTTTTCGTCCACAAACAGACTTTGCGCTTTGTTCAGCGTCAGGGTTTCTCCCCCCGACCCGGTGAACTTCCCGATCACACGGATAAGCTGCAGGTTGCTGTCCAAAACAACGATGCGGCTGTTGCCCGAGTCCAGCACATAGATCTCACCGTCACGGATATACAGATCCTGCGGCTCCAGAAAATCCGGCTTTTCAGCCTCGATGCGCGTGACTGTCATCTGCGGTGTATACGCAACCGGTGCCGCCGCATCGGTTGCCCATTCGGTTACACAGTAGTTGTTATACGGAACTTCTGCCGCTGTGCCAAACCCGCTTATCGCATAAACCGCCAGCAAAAGGAGACAGCCAATTCCCTTACGGCAAACACAAAACCGTTTGAGAGTGTTTTTCATCCGCTTTGTCACTCCTTCATCCCAGAATTGGCCATGGTTTCCATCACGCCGCTTTGCGTTATCAAGAAGATGAGTATGGGCGGAAGAATCATAAACACCGAGATGGCAGCGCCGACTCCCATTCTGGCGATACCGGCGCTGGATAGCTGCGCCAAGATCGTGGGCAGGCTCTTTTTGGCTTCGGTGTAGATAAACGCCGTGTCCGACCGGTTCCACATACTGCTGAACGAAAACATCAGCATGGTCATCCAAACCGCCCGGTTGGACGGCATGATCACGTGCCAGAAGATGGTGGCTTCCTTTGCGCCGTCGATGCGCGCCGATTCGATGACCGAATCCGGGAATCCCAGCAGATTCTGCCGCATCAGGTAGAGCCCCAGCGGGAACGCCGCCACCGGTAAGATCAACGCCATATAGCTGTTGATCAGATGCATGGAGGACAGCATGATATACAGAGGGATAAAGGTCACTTCGTTGGTAAACAGCAGCGACAAAACGACCATATTAAAAAAGACCTTTTGACCGGGAAACTTGTGTTTTGCCAAGGGATAAGCGGCCATGGAAGCAAAAACCACCTGTATAGCCGTACAGAACACGGTCAGGAAAACGCTGTTGAACAGATACCGGGAGAACGGTACCCACAGATCGGACGTGATATTTTTTAACTGGATAAAGTTTTCTAAAGTCGGACGCCGCACAAAAAAACGCGGCGGAAAAATAAACAGTTCATCCAAAGGCTTCAGCGACTGGAGGATCGTATACAAAAGCGGAAGCGCCATGATCAAGCCGAACAAGAGCAGGAAGATGATAATAGCTGCCGTACCTCCGGCAGAACGACTAACATGCTTTGCTGATGTGCTTCTCACAATATCATTCCTCCGCTATTCACTCTTGATAATTCTGGACACAAGGTTTCTGGTGATGATCATCGTCACAAACAGTACCGTGGCAATGGCGCAGGCATAGCCCATCTCCATTCGGATTGTACCGTTATCCAGAACGTGCATGACGATGGTCGTAGTTGAGTTGTTGGTACTGGGGAACCCTGTCAGCTGCATCGGCACGGCGCTGACCGAGAAGGAGGCGGCGATCTGCATCACAGCGCCGAACATCAGCTGAGGCCGCATGCTGGGCAGTGTCAGATACCATAATTCCTGAAAGCGGTTTCGGATGCCGTCAATGGCTCCCGCTTCATAAATCGAACGGTCTACCGTTTGGAATCCGGCGATAAAGGATAGGAAGCCCGCCCCCAGACTCAGCCACAGCTGAATGATGATGATGACCCCCAGATTGTACCGGTCATCGATCAGCCAGTTGATGGGATCCTGCAAAACCCCGATCTTCATGAACAGGCTGTTGATCAGACCGTAGGAATCGCCGCTGAAGATATAGCTCCAGATGAAAATGGCACCGCCCGTAATAGACGGAGCGTATAAAATCAGCGTCAGAAAGATGCGCAGATTTTTCGGCACTTCGTTGACGAGCCATGCCAGTATCAGACACAATATGTAACTGACAGGCCCGGTCAGAAAGGCAAAAACCAGCGTATTTTTGACGGCAATTAAAAACACATCGTCATCAAACAGCATGCGTATGTAATTATCCGCACCGGCAAACCCCGTTACTTCGATCATGTTGAAATTAAAGAAGCTCAGCCCGATAGCTGCCAGCACGGGTAAAACCGTAAACAGCAAAAAGAAGATGGCAAACGGGGCAAGGAACAAATAACTGCTTTTGTTTTTAATGATCAACGATGCGATACTGGGTTTGAGTGGGTTTTCACGGGCTTTTGATGGATTGTTTTCCATAATGTACCACCATTCACATAAAAACGTCGTATGGATGAGATGCACACAGAAATTTCTCAGTCAAGAAAAAACTCTCTTCGCTTACGGGAAATTTCGGTATTGATGATGACATTTTGCTCCAGTAAAGCCTCCCGGTAATTTTCCGATTTGAGGACCACATTGCGGAAAGCGTTATCGATGCAGCGGGAGGTATAATACCCGCCGGGGACTTCGGGAATCTCCCTGATCCAGCTTCGCTGCTCCTTCAGAATGGATAGTTCCTCCTGCGACCAAGAAAGCTGTTCCATGGCGGCAATATTCGCGGGATTATACCGGGAAGCGGTGCCCATCAGGGTTTCGATCTCCACGCCGTACCGAGCCTGGCTCTCGGCCGATGCCCACCATTTCATAAACTCCCAAGCCGCGGTTTTTGTCGCTTCGTCCTGACGGTTGTTGATCATAATGGTTGCCGTGCCTGAAGCCCCTTCGGTTCGGTCGATCTTGCCGTCTTGCGTTTGTGTTCCGGGCAGCAGATGCATCGACCACATGCCTTTGATTTCGGGAGCCGCCGCTTCCAGCATGTTATACATACCGTAACCTTGGATGCCCATAGGCATCTCGCCGCTGCGGAACCGGTTGTAAAAATCGTATGTCAAAGGCAGCTCATATTTCTGATAATACTCTGTCCATTGTTTAAACGCGTCCATGACGTTTTTGCTGTCCAGAATAGCTTTGGAGGCGTTTTCATTGTAAAAAGTTCCGCCCCGCTGCAGCACCAGCGCCGAAAACAGATCCTTAGCGCCCATGCCGCCGTCCACCGTTGCCTGCGAACTCATGGTGGTATAGGGCAGCCCAACGGTCATATTACTGCGCTGCAAAGTCGGCAGCATATCGTACAGTTCTGTCCAGGTGTCCGGCACCTGCAAGCCGAGCTCGTCAAAAATGTCATCCCGGATAAACAGAAGATGATAATCCAGCGTGATGGGCAAACCGTAAACCTTGTTTTGAAACGTATAGGGTGTCAGAACGGTTGCTTCATACTGTTTTTTCAGCTCATCAAAGCCCTGGAACTGATCAAGCGGAACCAGTGCATCTCTAACCGCCAGATTGATCGGCTGCCCTCTGGCCACATTCATGACAACATCCGGCGCCGTTCCCGCGATAATGGCCTGCGCGATGGATACCTGCACCAATTCCAACGTCACGCCCACATGGCTTTGCGGCGTGAAAGAATCATCGATCATCCGCTGGACGATCTCTGCCTGCTCACGGCTGCCGCCGTACCAGATCTTAATGACTTGATCCAGCTTCTCGCCGTTGCCGCCTATTGATGTATAATCATTAAAAAAGGAACCGATAAACGCTTTGAATTGATACGCGATATTCTGGAAAAATCCGGCTTTGGTGTTGGGGATCGTCTGTTCCATCCCGGAAACGGTGATATAATCCAGATCCAAAGGCTGTTCCTGCATCTTCAGCATCAGCGCGGATAACGCTGTCACGTTGGATTTATAATTGTCCAAACGGTCGGTGATGGAGTAGGGATCTTTCACAAAGGAGCGAAGCTGCTCCTCCGTTTCGCGCAAAATACTGGCATTTCCTCCTTTCTGATCTGTCAAAGAGACGATCTGTTCTACCAGCCCATTTAAAACGTCCGCGATCTCGGTAAAGGCGGGCAGTAATTCGGGAATTTCTTCGGGCAAGGAATAGTCCCGCAAAGAATCCGGGGACGTTCCGGTGATGACCACGATCTTTCGATACAGATAATTAAGGATATACACGCATTCCTCTAAAGACTGGATCACCTCTCCGTTTTCGTCCGTAACTACTTCCAGCCCGATCGTGTGCCGCCCTTTTTTCAGGAAAAAGGCATACGGCTGATCGGCTTCGCTGCCGAGTTCTTTGTATTTCCAGGATTCATGATATTGAAAGCGGAGATTTTCAGCCTCAGCAAACGGCGGTGCGCCGTCGATCAACAGCCGTCTTGAAACAAACAGCCCCTGCATATCCGCTTGTCGGTAACGCAAACCAATCTTGTAATTCCCATCCTGCGGGACATCCACCGTCCAGAAAATGGTTTGTCCAGGCAGCTTCCATCCATCCCCGGAGATCATATTGAGTTTTAAAAATACCGGATCGGCAGGCATGGTCGCGGCATCGGTGCGGTCGGTTCCTTGTTTGATCGCCGAATCGGTTTTCACATCCGCTGTTTCCGCCTGATACAGCTCTAAAAAGTCCACGGCAGTATCCGAGTCGGTTTTTGCCTGTTCGTAACGGATGGGGGGTTCGTCGTTAAAAACACGCAGACTTTCCAGATACAGCCCTTCATCCGCCGTTTCCAGACTGATCGTATTGTTGCCCGGTTTCAGGTAAAACAGAAACAGGTACGTTTGCCCGCGGGGATCTTTGATCGTGTGCTCACGCCATATGGAAACTTGTTTCTGCCGCGGGCGCTTATCGTTTCCCCGAATATCCGTTGTGATCGGTTCGGCATCCGCCCAATACCGATGAAACGTGATTTCTTCTACATTGTTAAACGGAACGCTGCCGTTTATCTTTAAACAGGTATTCATATCCCGCTTGGCGTTTTCGGCGGTATAGTATCCGAAAGCAAGCGCATACAGCCCCTCGCGCTCCATGGTGACCGTCCATTCCGCTTTTCCCGAACCGGAAAAGAGGATCGCCGGAGCTTCCCCCTCCGGGCCGAGACCGTTCGATATCCTTTCGGCAGCCCCTTCCAGACGGGCATCCTGAGCCGCATAGCGGCGGCTGATGATCGGACGTTCCGCTTGAGGATACTGCGCCAAATAATTTTTATAATTGGAGGACTGTTCGCTTTTTTGGAGAATGTTATGTAAAGTCGGTGTGTTTGCAGCGTCTATCACGCCTGCCGCTTTGGAAGATGTTTTGCCAGCGCAGACACCAGGCAGTACCAGGTGAACCAAAAGAATCCCCACCATGAATGGAACCGTCAAGTTTTTGCTTTTACCTTTTTTACACTGCCAGAACATAAGCCAAACTCCTCTTACCGTATTTACGATGATTTCTTAAGGACCATCATATCAATCCTTTAAGCAGACTCCGTGTCATCTCTCAAGCAGCCGTTTTCGGTATTCCCCCGGCGGGCAGCCGTAAAAATTGCGAAAAGCCCGGCTGAATGCGTGTACGGTCTTAAATCCTATTTTTTCAGCCACCGCCACGATCTCCACGCCTTCTTCCAGCAACTCCACGGCTCGTTCAAAGCGCCGCCGTGTGTAATACTGCTTAATGGTCTCGCCCATCACCTGAGAGAAATTCGCCGACATATAGGAATAGTTGTATCCTAGTTTGTCACCCAATGTTTGCAATTTATTGATTTCCGTTAAATCCGAATCGATATAATTAATAATTTCATAAATGAATTTCTTGGTGGTATCGATATGCAGAGAGGAAAAATACCGCTGGCTCTTTTCACTCTGAAAACTGCGATAGGTATATATGATGATCTGGGACAAATGGGAGATCATCAATTCCTCCGACATTTTTCCCCAATTGGCCATTTCATTCAGCGCACCGACAAAACCGGCAGAGATGTTGTTTTTGTCCATGGCGATCGGATAATCGAACGAATCAAAAAAGCGTTCGATCTCTTCATAGGAGGAATACCGCGGATCCGCTTTGTTGAAGCTGAAGCTCACGCAAAAAAACCGCAACGGGTTATCCCTTGAGGAACGCAGGGAATGGGTATCATTTTTTGAGATCAAAAAAATCATGCCGGCGCTTACGTTATACGGAATACTGTTTCGGTAAAACACGCCTTCTCCCGATAAAACATAGGTGATCTCATAGCCCAGGTGATCGTGTATGGGCACCTCATAATCTGCCGAGCATGCCAGATCGCACAATTGCAAAAGATAATACTGCCCATACAAACGGGGATTCATAATAAACTGATTGTCCACATGGAATCTCTTTTTAGAATCTGTCATGACCATATTCCTCCCAATCACCTGTGCGTATTGTTGTTTGTAAAAACATGGGAGTTGGGATAAATAACGAGCAATGCTGACGGAAGTGACTTGTTTAGTTAAAAGTCTGAAAAATCATCCGTTTGTCATTACTTTCATTGTACCTACTGCCCATATTTTTGTATTTGCCCTCACTTTTTGTGTTATTTGTCCGATTTTTTGTTTTTCTAAAAATTTCGTCTTTGCTTTTTTAGATAAAGCCAAAATCCAGAATTAAATTCCCAAATAAAAAATAAATATTATTTGCATATTCTAAAATATAAATTTTATATAAAATTACGTATATAATTATTTTTTAGATTTTTATGCCGTTTATATAATTATACTTATAATACATCAAATCAATATAAAATTATAATTGTTTTTAAACAAATACAGATATTTTTCAGAAGTTATTTTTCTCTTCATTCTGCCTATTCGTTTTGCCGGAAGTTACTTCGGCAAACGGGAACTTACCGCGGCATTTAAACGGAAAAAATATTTTTTTGCCCGGCGTGTTGTCCTATGCTATACTATAAGGAAGAACAAGGTGGGAGGGATACGTCGGATGAAATGTCCAAACTGCGGCGGGGATTCCAAGGGGCCGTTCTGCGACTATTGCGGCACGGAGCTGAACAAGAAGGAGCCGAAGGCGAAAAAAAGGCAGGATCGGGTGAGGCGCAGATGGATCATCGTGAACATGATCGCTGGGTTTGTCGGTATCTTGTTCTGCCTGGGGCTGATAGTCTGGCTATTCCTACCTCCGACCGACGCGGTGACAGATAAAAGCAGCACGGTCATTGTTCAAAAGGGTACGACGCAGACGGTCAAGGCGCAGGCCGTGACGACGGCGACCGCGAAAACGACTGTGCCGCCCGGGCCGGGCTCGCGGGAAAAGCCCATCCGGAAGGGAGACACGGCCGTTTTCAACGGAATGGACACGCTGTTTGACCAATACCGGCTGGAGCTGACGGTGACGGACGTCAAGCGGGGACAGGAAGCCTGGGCGCTCGCCGTGGCTGGCAACCGCTTCAACAAAAAGCCGGAAGCCGGCAAGGAATACCTGCTGGTCACGTACAAAATCAAGGTATTGGACAGCGCCGACGGCAAGGCAGTCAGCCTGAACAACGCCCTGTTCAAGTTCGTCAGTCAAAAGGGCGTGAAATACAACGACTTCGTCTCGCTGGCGGGGCTGAAGCCGGCGCTGACCGACCTGTACAAGGGCGGCGAGGCGGAGGGGATCGTCTACGGCATGGTAGACGAGGGCGACCAGCCGCTGGTGGTATTTCTGGAACGGAACGACGGGGGCACCTGGTTCTCCTTGGAATAACCGCTCTAGCCAGATACAGCCGGTATACCTGACGGTATGCCGGCTGTTTTTATGGGCGGGCTTCCCGGCGGCAGGCGGTGGGAGACTGGCCGGTGCGGGCGCGGAAGAAGCGGCTGAAGGCATAGACGCTGGAAAAGCCCAGACGGTCGGCCACGGCGGACACCGGCTCGTCCGTGGCGGTGAGCAGGCGGCGGGCCCGCTCCTCCCGCAGGCGGTTCCAGTAAGCGACGGGGGCTTCCCCATAAAGTTCGCGGAACCGGTGGGCCAGGTGGTACTTGCTGACCCCGAACAGGGCGGACAGCCGCTCCAGGGTGAGGGGGCCGCCGGACTGCTCGATATACTGCCTCACCGAGTCGTACAGGGCCTTATCCCGGCCGGGCGCGGCGGGGCCGGGGCGGCAGGACTCGGCCAGCATATACAGCATTTCCAGCAGGCGGGCGGACAGCAGCAGGGCGTCGGCCGGGCGGCGCCGTTCCCACACGCCGATGAGATCCAGCAGGCGGCTGTGGAAGGCGGCGGGCTGTTCCAGGCGGACGAGGCTGGGAATATCGAGGCCCAGCTCTGGCAGGAGATCCCGCCGCATCAGCCCCCATTCCGCCGGGGACAGGGCGTCCCTGTCCTTGAAATTGACGTACACCCGGTGGCTGTCCGGGGCGAATTGCAGGTCGAAATGGACGTGCGGCTGGGAAAAGACGCCGGCGGCGTCGATCACCGTCAGGCTGTGCCGCTGGTTGGGGCGGAAGAGGATGATGTCCCCCGGGCCGCAGACGAAGGTCTCCCCCTCCACGGTATAGGAGGCGCGGCCGCTCTCGCAGTACACCAGCTCGTAATCAAAAATCACCCGGTCGGCCATATGGCAGGGCGGATCGATCCAGGACCGCATGGCCAGATGGACGCAGGGTGACAGGGCTTCCAGGCGCATATTGACTCTTCCTTTCCGGTATCCCCCGCAAGAATCGTTAAAAACAACGCAAGCGCCGCCATGGAACCGGCGGGCAAAATCGGGTATTCTGGACACACAGCAACGCAATGAAAAGGAGGTCAGCTTATGTTCAACGGACTCGGCATGCATATGGGCAATCTAAGCCGTCTCTCCCCCGCCAGAACCCGGTCGATCAGCGCGGAGAACCCCCGAGGCGAAAAGGGACGGGCGGCCATGGGCATGGAGGGCACCGGCGCCCACTTTGCCCGCAACATCGGGGAGGGCTGGAAGGTCTCCCCCTCGGTGGTCGTCCCAGCCGGGACGACCTACACGGTGGCCGACATCGAGGGGCCGGGGGCGATCCAGAGCTTTTGGATCGGCGGCTCCCTGGGGCGGCACATCCTCCTGCGCTTTTACTGGGACGGGCAGGAGAGGCCGTCGGTGGAAGCGCCGATCACCGACTTTTTCGCCTTTTTCTGGCCGGATCAGAACCAGGACAGCTCCACCGGGCGGTTCCCCACCCTGCAATCCCTGCCGGTGCTGGTGGCCCCCAACCGGGGATACAACTGCTTTTGGGAAATGCCGTTCCGTCAGCGGTGCCGCATCACGGTGGAGAACCGGAGCGATCAGGATGCGATCGTGTATTACCAGGTCAACTACGCCCTGACCGAGGTGCCGGAGGACGCGGCCTATTTCCACGCCCAGTACCGGCAGGCCCGCCCGGTGGAGGGCGGGGTGTACACCCTGCTGGACGGCGTGCAGGGCCGGGGACATTACGTCGGCACGGCCCTGGGGGTGGGCATCAACGGCCACGGCGGCTGGTGGGGCGAGGGAGAAATCAAGTTCTACCTGGACGGGGACGGGGCGTATCCCACCATCTGCGGCACCGGCACCGAAGACTATTTCGGCGGGGCGTACGACTGGATGGCGGGCGGGGCGTACAACACCTATTCCGCGCCATACATGGGGATGTACCACGTCATCGCGCCCGACGGGCGCTACAACTCGCAGCAGCGGTTTTCCCTCTACCGCTGGCACATTCCGGATCCCATCCGGTTCGAGAGCGATTTGAAGGTCACTATCCAAGACTTAGGCTGGCGGGGCGACCGCACCTATCTGCCCCGCAAGGACGACTTTTTCAGCATGGCCTACTGGTATCAGACGCTGCCGACCGCGTCCTTTCCCGCGCTGCCGGGCGGGTACGATCTGGAGGTGCTTTAGCGTACGCTTAGGCCGTAGCCGGTAAGGATTTCCCGGGCCCGGGCCACCTCAGCGGCCTCGGGGGGCTGGGTGTCGGTCAGGGTGTAGGGATACCCCAGGGCCTCCCACTTGTACTCCCCCATCTTATGGAAGGGGAGCAGCTCCACCCGCTCAATACAGGCGAAATCCCGGAGCAGGCGGCCCAGCTCGTGCAGATGGGGCTCGGTCAGGGTATAGCCCGGCACCAGGACGTGGCGGATCCACACGGGCTTCCGGGTGGTCTCGCAGTGCTGGAGGATATCCAGGGTGTTGTCCATCCCCCGGCCGGTAAGGGTGCGGAACAACAGGTCGTTGGCGGCCTTCATGTCCAGCAGGAGCATGTCCGCCGCGTCCACCGCCTGCCGACAGGCCAGCAGGGAAACGCCGCCGGAGGTATCCAGAGCGGTATGCAGCCCGTTTTCCCGGCAGCCCTCCAGGATGGAGGCGGCGAAATCCGGCTGCATCAGGGGCTCGCCTCCCGAGAGGGTGACGCCGCCCCGGCGGATGAAATTCTGATACCGCAGGATGTCCCGCACCACGTCGACCGAACCGATCGCCTGCCCGCCCTCCGTGTTCCAGGAATCAGGATTATGACAGAACAGGCAGCGCAGGGGACAGCCCTGCAAAAACAGCACATAGCGGATCCCCGGCCCGTCGAGAGCGCCGAAGCTCTCCACCGAATGGATCCGGCCCATGACGTTGGTCATACAATAGCCTCCCAGGCAAGAAATGCCCGGCCCCCGCGCGGGGGCCGGGCTTCCTTTTTAAAACCGCGTGTGGAACGATGACGTTCCACACCTCCTCAAGCGCTCTTTGCCGGATTAGAACCGCGTGTGGAACGTCCGATTAATGACGTCCAGCTGCTGCTCGCGGGTCAGCTTGACGAAGTTGACGGCGTAGCCGGAAACCCGGATGGTCAGCTGGGGATACTGCTCGGGATGATCCATGGCGTCGAGCAGCAGCTCCCGGTTGAGGACGTTGACGTTGATGTGATGCCCGCTCTCGTTGAAGTAGCCATCCATCAGGCCCACCAGGTTATCCGCCTGCTCCTCCTCGCTTTTGCCCAAGGCGCCGGGGACGATGGAGAAGGTGTAGCTGATGCCGTCCTCGCTGTAATCGTAGGGCAGCTTGGCCACCGACATCATGGAGGCCACGCAGCCGTGGCTGTCCCGGCCGTGCATGGGATTGGCGCCGGGGGCGAAGGGCTCGCCCGCCTTCCGGCCGTCGGGGGTGGAACCGGTTTTCTTGCCGTACACCACGTTGGAGGTGATGGTCAGGATGGACAGGGTATGCACCGACTCACGGTAGGTGGGGCATTTGCGCAGCTTGCGCATGAAGGTCTTGACCACGTCCACGGCAATGTCGTCCACCCGGGGATCGTTGTTGCCGAATTTCGGGAAGTCGCCCTCCACCTCGAAGTCCACGGCCAGGCCGTCATCGTTGCGGATGGGGCGCACCTTGGCGTACTTAATGGCGGACAAGGAATCGCAGACCACCGAGAGGCCCGCCATGCCGCAGGCCATGGTGCGCAGCACCTCGTTATCGTGCAGGGCCATCTGGATCTTCTCGTAGCAGTATTTGTCGTGCATATAGTGGATGACGTTGAGGGTATTGATATACAGCTGGGCCAGCCAGTCGAGGATGGTGTCGAACTTCTTCATCACATCGTCGTAGTCCAGGTATTTGCCCCGGCAGGCCAGCAGCTCGGGCCCCACCTGCACCCCGCTCTTTTCGTCCCGGCCGCCGTTGATGGCGTACAGCAGGGCCTTGGCCATGTTGCAGCGGGCGCCGAAGAACTGCATCTGTTTGCCGATGCGCATGGCGGACACGCAGCAGGCGATGCCGTAGTCGTCGCCGAACTTCTTGCGCATCAGCTCGTCGCTCTCGTACTGGATGGAGCAGGTCTCGATGGACACCTTCGCGCAGTAGCGCTTGAAATTCTCAGGCAGGCGGGGGCTCCACAGCACGGTCATATTCGGCTCTGGCGCGGGGCCCAGGTTAGTCAGGGTGTGCAGGAAGCGGAAGGACATTTTGGTGACCATATGCCGCCCGTCGGTGCAGATGCCGCCGATGGATTCCGTCACCCAGGTGGGGTCGCCGGAAAACAGCTCGTCATAGGCGGGGGTGCGCAGGAAGCGTACCATGCGCAGCTTCATGATGAAATGATCGACGATCTCCTGGATCTCGCTTTCTGTATAGCGGCCCTCGGCCAGATCCTTTTCGGCGTAGATATCCAGGAAGGTGGAGACCCGGCCGATGGACATGGCGGCGCCGTTCTGCTCCTTGACCGCGGCGAGGTAGCCGAAGTACAGCCATTGGACGGCTTCCTTGGTATCCTTGGCGGGCACAGAAATGTCGAACCCGTAGGAGGCGGCCATGCGCTTCAGGGCCTCCAGGGCCCGCACCTGCTCGGCCAGCTCCTCCCGCAGGCGGATGGCGCGGGAGTCCATGACGCTGAAATCCGCGTCGTCCCGGGAATGCTGCTTCTCCTCGATGAGATGATCCACGCCGTACAGGGCCACGCGGCGATAGTCACCGATGATCCGGCCCCGGCCGTAGGCGTCGGGCAGGCCGGTGATGACCCCCGACTTCCTGGCGGCCCGCATCTCTTTCGTATACACGTCGAACACGCCGTCGTTGTGGGTCTTGCGGTACTCGAACACCTTTTCGATTTCCGGGTCCAGCTCCCGGCCATAGGCCTCCAGGGAGCCCCGCACCATCCGCATGCCGCCGAAGGGCATAATGGCACGGCAGAGGGGTTCGGCGGTCTGCAGGCCGACTACCTGCTCCTTCTCCCGGTCGATGTAGCCGGGGGCGTAGGCGTCGATGCCGGAGATGGTGTGGGTATCGATGTCGTACACGCCGCCCCGGGCGGTTTCCTCCTTCATCAGGGCGGACACCTCATCCCACAGGGCCTTGGTGCGCGCGGTGGGGGGCGCGAGGAAGCTCTCATCCCCGTCGTAGGGGGTGTAGTTGCGGGCGATGAAGTCCCGCACATCGATGTATTTCTGCCAATTGCCGGATTTAAATTCGCTCATGGGGCTACCTATCCTTTCGCATCGCAAGGGAATTCCCGCCGCGGCGGATCCGCGGCGGCGTCTCTATGCTTGTAGTATACCAAATTCGACCGCAATTCTCAATGGAGGGAATGAAAAATAAAGTATACTAGTATGGTATACTTTTGTACATATTGAAAGGCGGACAAAAATGGGAAAAGCGGGGGAAAATGCAGGGGAGATTCGAGAAATCCGCACCAAATCGGGGGAAACGGAATAGCATGGAAGGAAAGCCGGAGCGAGAGACAGGGGCGGAGCGCTCGAAAGGGCGGCGTGTCGTCCGGCGAGAGAGAAAGGATGAGTGATTCGCATGAACGAAGCCAACTTGAACGCGGCGAACGCGGCGGACGTCCGTTTTTTCCTGGGGGCCAACACGCCGGTGGGATTCGTCGGGTATCTGGACGATCTGTACTTTCCCCACGACGGCTGGCGGGCCTACATTATTAAGAGCGGCCCGGGCACGGGGAAAAACTCCCTCATGCGGGCGGTAATGACCGCCATGACCGACCGGGGGCTGGAGGTGGAGGCTATCCACTGTTCCTCCGACCCCGGCTCCCTGGACGGGGTGCTGGTGCCCGCGCTGAAGGCCGGCATTATCGATGGTACCGCCCCACATGCCGCGGGCACGCCCACACAAAAATCCGCGCCATTTCTTGTCAAATATGAAGATTTCCGCATTTTTTCGTAAAAATACGGCGGGGCTGGTTGTAAAAATCCGGACGGTTGATTATACTGGAAAAAAGGCCGTCTTGTCCCACGGACGGGGGCCATTATACGAATGGAGGGTTTCTCTCATGCAAAAAGGTAAATTCGGTGTGTGTCTGTGGTTCTATGCCATACTGGCGTTCGTGCTGGCCTTTCTGGGCCAGACGCTGCTGTGCGGGCTTCTGCTTGGCTTCGTGATTCTGGCGGAGAAAAACGAATGGCTGTCCAAGCAGGTGATGCAGGCGTTTTTCCTGACCCTGGCGTCGTCCCTGGTCGGAAGCGTGCTGGACATTCTGAACGTATTCCGTTCCATCCCGTTTGTGGGCACGGCGGTTTCCGTTGTCTTCAACGGTATCACCGGGCTGGTCTCCCTGATTATCCTGGTGTTCTGCATCATCGCCATCACCAAGGTGGTCAAGGAGCAGGACGCGGGGCTTCCCCTGGTGTCTAAGCTGGCCAACCGGGCCTTCGGCTTGCTTGAGCAGAAGGTATACACCCAGGCGGCGCCCGCCCAGCCCGTGCAGCCGGCCGCCCCGGCGCAGCCCCTTTATCCCCAGCAGCCCGCGTACACGGGCGCCCAGGCGCCCGGCCAGAACAACGGCCAGCAGCCGTAACTAAACATAGCTAAACAATTGGCATTTCCGCCTCAAGCAGCGCCCCCTCTTAGCCTTAGACACGATGTCTAGGCTAAGAGGGGATTTTTTATATATAGCCACTATTTCGTCTTTATATTACCAATAGATTTGCTTATATTATTTCTTTATATTCAAGATTATATAACAAAAATCACAATACTTTAAAATAAAATCACGTTGACAAAATAAAGATTCTATGTTAATATTTGGTTATATAAAGCAGAGAGATGATTAATCGCTATCACAAACAAAACGCATGGATACTTTGAATAAAATAAGAAAGGTCGATAAAAATGAAAAGAAAAGCAAAAGTCACAATTTCCAGTTTATCGCTTATTTTTTTAGTGTCCTCCTTGTTTGGCGGAATTGTACAAGCGGATGAGAATTACTATGACTCACAAAAGAGCTCTGTTTTGGATGCTATGCTTAATAGCATTGATTATTATAATTCAGCAACCGGGAAATTTGTTACGACTCTCATCAATGAAAACGAAGAAACAACTGTGGATTATCAGGTAGATATCGACGCTCAAACTGCATACCAATCTGTTCAAGATACCGTGACAAATAAAGAATCGTATTATTCTGATTATCAAGAGCTTGTATATAATAATCGTATGCGCTCATATGAAAGAATTGATACCATGTTTCCTGTTGACGAACGCTTAACTTCCGGTAAAAAAAGCGTGGCGACGGGAGGGATCGAATTTAACGCGAAAGCGAGGGGGACTGAAGAACGCATTGTAACCAATCCGGATGGAACAAAAGAATATCGCTATCGTTCTAACCTGACAAATACATCTCTTGCAGGAATGAGCCTCTTCTCTCAAGAATTAACATTTGGTTTACTAGGCAATAAAGAGAATTGGTCTCTGCAAGGTGAACGAGAGTTTGCAGGCAGAACATGTTTGGAAATTCAAGGATACACGGATACATATTATGCAGAAAAATTGGGATTCCAGACCTTCACTCTTTTGGTTGACAAATTTACGGGAATTCTTTTGGATTTAAAAGGATATAACAGTCAAAACGAATTGGTTCAGTATCTTGAAACAAAAGAAATATCCATTGACGAGCCAGCGATCTCTACTTTGAAATTCCAAAACTGCATGGATAAGTATTCCGATTATGTCGAAGACAGTGGTCGAGATTACAATTGCACCGGTGATTTTAGTGTGGAAAAGGTGGCACCTAGATTAGCTAATCCGGACGTGGGATATTCAGAAGGCTCTTCCCGTGAAATGTATTACTCCCATTGGTTGATCGATAACGACACGATAGCCAGCGCTGTCAATGTCAGCAGGAGCGGCTTCCCGACATATTTGACTGTCAACAAGAATCTATATAATGGCGATGCAAGACGTGAAGTGGCAAGTAATAAAAATAGTGGGTATGAATATCATAGCAATCATACGATGCGCAATGTACACAGTGGATGGAATGTTTACATTTCGTTGAGCGTATATTTATATGATAACTCCTTTACCGATCCTGCTGCTAATTATTATGCAGGCAATGTAAATGCGTATTATCGTATTCATAGTGTAAATCAGAGGACGGCTCCCGGTGGATGGAACACGCTTCCCGAAGTATCCAGAAATACTAGTTATGAAGAGCCCAATTATTTTTCTTTTCAATCTGTATCGGTATCTCCATCTGGTAATGCGAGCGGCTATACCGGCGCGGACGGCATACGAGTTTACACGTATACGATACGTTAACCTGTTGCATGAATTTTCTAGATAATATTGCATAAACTAAAATAAACTCTATACAGAAAGGAGTAAAGCTGTGAAAATACACAGAAGAATAGGCGCTTGTATAGCTATGGTCAGTTTGTCCATATGTTCAGGACTTCTTGTAAACGGAGCCTCTCTCACAAACGCTGCCGTTCCTTCAAACCCACGCGACGAAAGACCGGAGCAGACAGAAAATATTTCAAGCAATTGGATAGAACTTATACAAAAGCTGCCAAAAAACGAAGACACAAAAGCGAAGCTCTTAAACGGTATCATCAACAGCGTAGATTATTTTCAAACAGCTAAAGGGGAATTTCGGACTAACCTATTGGGAATGGGAGAAACCACTGTAAAATATGTAACCAATATTGATTCTCAACGTTCCTATCAACGGATATCCGGAGATTCGCTGGATTTGGAGCAATATTTTAAAGACGCTGTATTTACAACGTATGATAACCGAGCAAAGACCGTTCGAATCGTATCCTCTATGCTACCCGTCGACAATCGTCTCCTATCCTATGAACCGAATACCTCAGTCTACGGAATAGCGGATCCGCAGCGTTCTTTCATTGACAATAGAATTCATAGCGGCCAGGACGGGGTCAAGGAATATCGTTATCGATACGACTTAACAAATACAGGTATTGCCTCCACGAGTCTTTTTTCTCAAGAGCTCGCATTCAATTTGTTGGCAGATTTAAATAGTTGGGAGCTAGTTGGGGGAGACGTTTTCTTAGGCCGAAATTGTTTTATGCTTCAGGGAATGCCCTCGGCATATGCCAATGACAAATTACAGATTCACCAATTCACCCTATACGTGGATGCACAAACCGGAATTATTCTTAAACTGCAAGGATATAGTCAGCAGGGTGAGATGACACAGTATCTTATTACCACCCGGATTGCCATCGATGCTTCAGATGTCGATAGACTGCTTCAAGAAGCCGATGAAGCGAATACGGCCTATAGCGACTACCAATCGGAGTAGTCCTAAATCGGCGCCAGCCTCTGGCGCCGATTTTTTATGTCATAGCCTGTCCTACTAAGCTCAGTCTCTAACCATTCATTAAAAATCCGACAGCCCAAAACAGGGCTGCCGGATTTTGTATACAGAATAAATATTACGCTTTTCCGCCTTTGGAGCCACCCAGGGAGACGCCGGAGAGGATGTTGCTCTCGTAGGTGAAGGTCAGGGCTTCCCGCTCGCGGGCCCGCTTGAAGGCCAGGGACAGCATCTCATCCAGCAGGGCGGTGAAAGAGGTGCCCGCCGCCTCCCACAGGTAGAAGGCCAGGGAGCCGGGGATGGTGTTGATTTCGTTGACCCACAGGCCGCCGGTCTCCTTATCGTTGAGGAAGTCCACCCGGGCCACGCCGGAGCAGCCCAGGGCCTGGAAGGTGGCCACGGCCAGGCGCTGCACCTCGGCGGTCATCTCGTCGGGGATCTCCGCCGGGCAGCGGCGCTTGAGGCTGCTCATGCCGCCCTTATCCCCGCCGGCCTTGCCCTTGCCGCCGGAGAGATATTTGTCTCGGTAACTGAGGATTTCATCGGCGCCGGCCGGCTCCTCGCAGGCGGAGGGGCGGGCGCTTTCGTAATCGCCCAGGACGGCGCAGTTGATTTCCCGCAGATGTTCCACCGCCCGTTCCACCAGGATCCGGGGGGAAAAGGAGGCGGCCAGGTCCATGGCGTCCCGGAGGGAAGCCCTGTCCTTTGCCTTGGAAATGCCCACGGAGGATCCCAGGTTCACCGGCTTGACGATGACGGGATACCCCACCTTTTCCTCGATTTGGGACAGGATGGCGTCCGGGTCTAAAGCGTAAGCCTTGCCGGTGAATTCCAGCGCGTCCAGCACGGGCAGGCCCGCCTGCCGCAGCACCGCCTTCATGGCGAATTTGTCCATCCCCAGGGCGGAGCTGGTCAGGTCGCTGGCGGCGTAGGGCACGCCCAGCATTTCGAGATACCCCATGAGGGTGCCGTCCTCCACGTTGGTGCCGTGCACCACCGGCAGGGCGACCTCGAAGCTGCCCACCACGTTGTTGCCGAACTTCTTCATGGGATAGCGGATCAGTTCCACGCCGGCCTCGCCGGGCACCAGCAGCACCCGCGTGGCAGCGGCCAGGCAGGCCTTCATATCCTTATAGCTGTCGATGTTCCCCAGCGCCTCGCCGGTGTAAAAGGCGTTGTCCTTCCCGATGTACAGAGGAATGGGGTCATATTTCTCCCGGTCCAGGGCGGCAAAGGCCTGAAGGCCCGAAATGATGGACACCTCGTGCTCCACGCTGTGCCCGCCGAACAGGACGGCTATCTTGGTTTTCATCTGTCAACCAACTCCTTTAAAAGTTATCCGGCAAATCGTTTTCCAGCAGGACGATCCGGGGGGCGGCGGGCAGGGCGTTCAGATGCGCCAGCCCGTCTTGCAGGGTGGAAGCCACATAAATCCGCTCCTCCGGAAAGCCGCCGCGCAGCAGCCCCTCTTGCAGGGGCGGGGCCTGCTTCTCCCCCACCAGCACGGCGTAGTCGCAGCGGGCGGCGGCGTATTCCCCCAGCTCCCGGTTGAGGGCCTCCTGCCTCTCCCCTAGTTCTACCATGCCGGGGGTGACCAGCACCCGCTGGGCATCGAAACCGGCCAGCACGTCCAGCGCGCTGCGGAAGCCGGCGGGGTTGGAATTGTACGCGTCGTCGATGAAGCCGTTAGGCAGCAGCTGGAGCCGGTGCTCCACGGGCCTCAGCATCCGGATAGGATAGACCAGCTTGCTCAGCGGGATACCCAGACGATGGGCCAGGGCGATGCAGCCGGTCAGGTTCTGGATATTGTGCCCGCCCAGCAGCTTGGTGGTGAAGCGCTGGCTCTCCCCGTCGGGGGCGGTGACGGTGAAGGCGCAGCCCCCCGCGTCCACCACAATATCGGACGCGCGGTAACCGGCATCCGGCGCGGTGCCGTAGGCGACGTGGGGAACGCCGACGGGATGGGCGCGGATGTAATCGTTGTCGGTGTTGAGAAACACGCAGCCGTCCGCCGGGATGGCGTCGGCCAGCTCGAACTTGGTGGCAATGATGTTGTCAATGGTCTTGAAGGTTTCCAGATGCTGCTCCCCGATGGAGGTGAGGATGCCGTACCGGGGATGAACCAGGTCGCAGATTTCCCGGATATCGCCGGGGTTTTTGGCCCCCATCTCCGCAATAAACACCTGATGGGAGGGGCGCAGCCTCTCCCGGATAGTGCGCACCACCCCCATGGTGGTGTTGTAGCTTTCGGGCGTCATGAGGACGTTGTATTCCACGGCCAGGAGGTCGTGGAGAAAGTTCTTCGCGCTGGTCTTGCCATAGCTGCCGGTGATGCCCACCACGATGAGGTTCGGCATGGCCTGGAGGCGGGCGCGGGCGTCCTTGACGTAGCCGTCGGCAATATGCTTTTCCAACGGATGATTGATGGTGTTCGCCAGCCACGTCCAGGCCCAGATGATGAGGGAAAACAGGGCGGTGAAGCCGATGGCCCGCAGGTAAGCGGAGAAGAAGGCGAGGGTCAGCAGGGCGGCCAGCAGAAGAGCCTGGGTGGCCAGCAGCCTGCGCACCCGGTTGGTAAACACCAGGGGCTTTTTGGCCTTTTTGGGCAGATTCAGCAGCCCGGTGAGCAGCAGGATCGCCGCCGCCGCGCCGTAGCCCCAGACAACCGGCAGATACATGGCGGGAATGAGCAGAACCGGCAGGATCCGGCGGACGGAAACCAGCTTCGTCTCGTTGTCCCGGCACCATTTGCGATACCGCTCATTCCGGTAGGAATTGAGCTGGAGCATGTGGGTAAAATACAGCGACTGCACCCCAAAGTTGAAGGCGCAGGCGACAAGCATGGCGATTTTCGCGGCAAGTTCCATGGTATCCAGCCTTTCTTAGAGCCTATTTGAGGAAGGAATCGAGCACCCGGCTGCACTGGGGCCAGCGGTCGGCAAAGGAAAAGTGGCCCGCGCCGGCCAGGACAACCAGACCCGCGCCGGGGATCTTCTTCTCCATCAGCTGGCCGTCAGACAGGGGGGTGGCGGTGTCCTTCTCCCCCCAAATCAGGAGGGTGGGGGCCGCGACGCCGGGAAGCAGAGGGGTCAAGTCCTCATTCACCGCCTGGTTCATCACCTGGCGCATGAGAGGCGAGGCGCTGCGGTAATCGGCGCTGCCCCGCTTGGCACGGGCCTTTTCCACCGCGTCGGGAAACAGGCAGCGCACGCCGGGCAGGCGGAAAAAGGCCTTGGCGGCCTTGAAGGAGTACACCTTCCAGTAATAGGACGGGGGGCGCTTCGGCTTGATGCCCGCCGCGTCCATCAGAATGATTTTCGGCACCTCGAGGGGCGGACCAGGACGGTTCATCAGCTTGATGATCACCCGGCCGCCGAAGGAATGGCCCATCAGAACGGCCCGCTCGATGCCCAGGGCGGCGGCAAATTTCAGGGTGAAATCCACATAGCCGTCCACGTCCCAGGGGACGGGCGGCTCCTCACTGCCGCCGAAGCCGGGAAAATCGGGGGCGACCACCCGGCAGTAGCCGGAAAGATGATCGGTGAGCAGGCGGTAGGTTTCCACCGGGGCGGCCCAGCCATGGAGAAACAGAAGGGTCGGCCCTTCGCCCTTATCGAGATACTGCACCTGCCGCCCGTCGATTGTGAGGTTCATGCCGGCCCCTCCCTAAAAAATTCCTGATGCCTATCCACTATACCATAGTCGCCGCCGCAGTTCAATCATACGGCGGGAATTCTTTACATATGCCAGTTTCCAATAGTATGGCCCATCCCAAAAGGGTTTAATAAAAAAGGCCCGGCCGAACCAGGCTTTATAAAAAAGCGCCGCCCCCTGCTTATTCGGCAGGAGGCGGCGGTTTTCCATTATTGCAGGGAATTCACATAGGCGATGCTCAAGGCCGCGCATTCCAGCGAGGTTTTGCCCAGGCTGGGCTGATCCTGCTCAACGACCACCCATTTGGCGCCGGCCGCGGCGGCCGCGGCGATGATGGCCGGGAAATCCTGCGCGCCGTAGCCCACCGGGCGGAACTCGAACACCTCGTCCTCCCCCGGCGCGCCGTCGTCGTCCACGCCGATGAGCTCATACATATGGGCCGGCTTTTTCCCCGGCATGACAAAATCCTTCAGGTGCACCACCGGCGCCCGGCCGGCGTATTTGTTCAGATAGGCCACGGGGCTCTCCCCTGCCACGTTGACCCAGCAGGTGTCCAGCTCCGTTTGCAGCAGGGCGGCGGGGATGTCGGCGTACATCCGGTCGAGGGCGTACGCGCCGTCCACCTTGGTGAACTCAAAATCGTGGTTGTGATACAGCAGGGTCATGCCCTTGGCGGCGCAGGCCTCCCCGATGGCGCGGATATCCGCGAGAACCTGCGGGTAACCGGGCTGTCCCGGGCGGCGCGCCTCGTCCAGCCACGGCACCGCGATGTACCGGCAGCCCAGCGTCTTGTAGTCCTCGACCACCTTGTCGATATCGGCCAGCAGCTCGTCCAGCGGCACGTGGGCGGACATGCCCTTCAGCCCGATGTCGTCCAGCATGGCGCGGATCTCTTGGGGATCCCGGCCGTGCAGGCCGGCGAACTCCACCCCTTCATAGCCCAGGTCCTTCACCTTTTGCAGGGTGCCGCGGAAATCGGCGGCCAGCTCGTCGCGCACCGAAAACAGCTGCAGGGCGATCGGCATATTTTGAATCATGCGGTTCAACCTCCCGATATGGTATAAAATGGGGAGCTTTCCCTCCCGATACCCCGATTGTACCGCTCCGTTTTTTAAAAAACAAGAGATTGGGCGGGAAACCCAAATATAGTTGCATATACATCGAAATATAGATGATTCCGCCTCACGCCTCTTGCCGGGGAACAAACAGCTCACGAAACAGCTGCCGGCCCTCCTCCACGGTGAAGCCGCCCGGCGTGCGTGCCAGGTTTTTCAGCCCCTCCCAGCGGGCGGCATAGGCCTGGACGGCCTCTTCCGTCATGGTCACCGGCGCATCGATCAGGGCCTCCAGCAGGCCGTAATACGCCTCCCGGCCGCCGCAAAGGGTGAACAGCCGCTGGGCCCGCGCGGGCACGAAGGCCTCGGCCCGGCGGGAGAGGGAGGGCAGAAACACGGCGCAGGCCATGCCGTGGGGAATACCGAAATCCTCGGTGAGGATATAGCCGAAGGGGTGGGGGTAGGCCGTGCCCATGGCGTTCAGCACCAGGCCGGCCCACAGAGAGCCGTACAGCAGCTCCTCCCGCAGCGCCTCGTCCGGCAACAGGCTGGGATTCTCCGCCAGCCAGCGCAGCCCGCCGCTTATCAGGGGCAGGGCTTTCTCGGCACAGGCGGCCGCCACGTCGCCGCAGGCGGGGTTGCAGTACCCCTCCACGGCATGGGCCAAGGCGTCCAGGGCGGTGGAAACGGTGGGCTTCCGGGGCAGGGAGGCGGTATACCGCGGGTCGGCGAAGGCGTAACGGGCGTAGCAGCTCGGGTGGGTGATGCTTTTCTTGCGGCCCGCGGTTCCCAGACCGGGCATATCCGTATCCAGGGTGAGCACCGCGGTGGGGCTTACCTCGCTGCCGGTGCCGGCGGTGGTCCCGACCAGGACGAGGGGCAGGGGCGGGCGGCGCAGGGTGCCCGCGAAGAGGCGGGCGGTATCCTCCACCCGGTTGGCGGCCAGCCAGGCGGCGGCTTTGGCGGCGTCCATCACCGACCCGCCGCCGACGCCCACCACGAACTCCGCCCGGCAGATTTCCGCCGCATAGGCGGCCTGCTGGCACTGGGACACCAGGGGGTTCTGCCCCACGCCAGGGAAGATGGTGGCGTCCACCCCGGCCTGCTTCAGGGTGTCCAGCATGTCGTCGAGCGCGCCGCTTTCCTTGGCGCCGCGGCCCCCGGTCATGACCAGGCAGCGGCGGCCCAGCCCCCGCAGCAGCTCGCCCCCCGCCCGGACGCAGCCGGGGCCGCTGAGCACCCGCACCGGCATATAAAAAGTAAAGTCCATCGCAGTAGCCTCCCGTTTTAAAGAAAATCCTGTTAATGGCCGGTAAAACTTGTTTTTTGGTCCAAAATATTATATCATAGATCGTACGCGCCGGCCACCTCTTTTGCGGGGGCCGGCGGCAAAGGAGGCGGACGCCACGGCGGCTGCAACCCGAAAAAACGCCGCCGGGCTGCGCCTCGGCGACTGCATACTGGGCGGCGGCGTCCTGTTGCTGGCCGTCGCGCTGCTGCTGGGGCTGCATCTGCTGGCGAAGCCGGGCGGCGAAGCGGTGGTGACCACCCCGGACGGGGAGACGGTACTGTCTCTAAACCGGCCGGGGACGTACGCCTTTGCCGGAAAGGACGGCCTGACGGTGCAGCTGGCCGTCGAGGAGGGCCGGATCCGTTTTCTGTCCAGCGGCTGCCCGGACAAGGTCTGCGTGCGCAGCGGCTGGCTGTCCCGGACAGGGCAGACCGCCGCCTGCCTGCCCGCGGGCGTGGTGGTGCGGGTTCAGGCGGCGGACGACGCCGGCTCCGCCGTGGACATGGTGGCGGGATGAAGGGGGCGAACGCCGTGAAAACCGCTTCCGCCGCCAGGAGGGCGGCGCAGCTCGGCCTGTGGATGGCGCTGGCCATCGCCATCTCCTCCCTGGAGGGGTGGCTGCCCACGCTGCCGGTGCCGGGGGCCAAGCCCGGCCTGTCCAATATCGCGACGATGTACGTCCTGACCTCCATGGGCCTGCCCGCGGCGCTGGCCGTGACGGCGGGCAAGGCGGTGTTCGCCCTGTTCCGGGGCGGCACCGCCGCCCTGATGAGCCTGGCGGGCGGGGTGCTGAGCACCCTGCTGATGGCCCTGTGCCTGCGGCTGTTTGCCCGGCACGTCAGCTATATCGGCATCGGGGTGGCCGGGGCGGTCGCCCACAACATGGGGCAGCTGGGCATGGCCATGCTGCTGCTCGACGATTCTCTGCTGTACTATTCCCCCTGGCTGCTGTTTCTGGCGGTGGCGGCGGGGACGGTCACGGGGCTTACGCTCAACCTGGTGATGCCCGCGCTGCGGCGCAGCATGGCCAGGCTGGACGGCGGCTCCTTAAAACAGTTATAACAGACGGGCGGCGTCCGCCCGGTATCGACGAAAGGCGGGATTGTCCTTGGCAAACCTCATAGAAACACTCCGCAAACGCACCCGCGGCGGCGTACACGCTCCCCACCGGAAGCATACGGCGGAATGCGAAACCATCGTCATGCCGCCGCCCGCGCAGGTGACCATCGCCATGTCCCAGCATCTGGGCGCGCCGTGCGAGCCGGTGGTGCAGGTGGGGGACCATGTGGAGGTCGGGCAGGTAATCGGGGACAGCGATCAGTTCGTATCCGCGCCGGTGCACGCCAGCGTGTCGGGCACCGTGTCGGCCGTCACCACCCTGCTGCTGCCCGGCGGGCGGACCACCAAGGCCCTGGTCATCGATTCCGACGGCGAGCAGCGGGTGCATGAAAGCGTCCGGCCGCCGGTGGTGGAATCCCGGGAGGACTTCCTGAAGGCCGTGCGCGCCTCCGGGCTGGTCGGCCTGGGCGGAGCGGGCTTTCCCACCCACATCAAGCTCAACCCGAAAAATCTCGACGAGGTGGACACCCTCATCATCAACGCCGCCGAATGCGAGCCGTACATCACCACCGATTACCGGGAATGCATGGAAAACTCCTGGGACATCGTGTCGGGCGTGCAGACGGTGATGGAATTCCTGGAGACCCGGCAGGTGATCATCGCCATCGAGAAGAACAAGCCGGCGGCCATCGCCGAACTGTCCCGCATCGCGGCCAGCGTGTCCCAGCCGGAAAAGCAGGTGCTGGTCAAATCCCTGCCCGCCCGGTACCCCCAGGGGGCGGAAAAGGTGCTCATCGCGGCCTGCACCGGGCGGCAGGTGCCGCCGGGCAAGCTGCCGGCCGACGTGGGCTGCGTGGTGATGAACGTCACGTCGGTGGCGTTCCTGGCGCGGTACCTGAAGACCGGCATGCCGCTGGTGGAAAAGCGGCTGACCGTGGACGGCTCGGCCGTGGCCCATCCCAAGAATGTGCAGGTGGCCATCGGCACGCCGGTGGGCGAGGTCATCGCCTTCTGCGGCGGCACCCGCTTCAAGGTGCGCAAGCTGCTGATGGGCGGGCCGATGATGGGGCTGGCCCTGATGGACGACACCATGCCGGTGCTCAAGCAGAACAACGCCATCCTGGCCCTGTCCGAGGAGGACGTTCTCCAGACGGAGGCCTCCCCCTGCATCCGCTGCGGGCGGTGCGTCGACGCCTGCCCCATGCATCTGGTGCCCCCCTCCATCGCGGCCGCCTACAAAAACGGCGATCCGGCGGCCATGGAAAAGCTGGACGTGGGCAGCTGCATGGAATGCGGCTGCTGCTCCTTCGCCTGCCCGGCCCACCGCCACATCGTCCAGACCATGCGCATGGCCAAGGACGCCGTGCGGCGTGCCCACATGGCGGATCGCGCGTAATCTCCCGATTCTTGTCTAGAAAGGACGGGTTTTCCGTATGGAGAAATCCCTCATCGTTTCCTCCTCCCCCCATCTGCACAGCGGCGCGTCCACCCGCACCATCATGCTGGACGTTCTCATCGCCCTGCTGCCCGCCGCTGTCGCCTCCGTCTGGCTGTTCGGCTGGCGGGCGCTGGCCATCGAGCTGGTCTGCGTCGGGGCCTGCGTCGCCTCTGAAACGCTCAGCCGCTCGGTGATGAAGCGGCCGCAGACGGTGGGCGACCTCTCCTGTGTGGTCACCGGCCTGCTGCTGGCCTTCAATCTGCCGGTGAGCCTTCCTTTGTGGCAGGCGGCGCTGGGCAGCGTGGCGGCCATTGTGGTGGCCAAGCAAATGTTCGGCGGCATCGGACAGAATTTCGTCAACCCCGCCCTGGCGGGGCGGATCGTGCTGATGGCCAGCTTCCCGGCCCAGATGAACGACTGGACCATGCCCGCGCAGCTGCAGGCGGCGGACGCGGTTTCCTCCGCCACCCCCCTGGCCATGATGGCGGGCGGCGGGGAAATGGCCTACAAGCCCTTCCAGCTGCTGTTCGGCATCCATCCCGGGTGCCTGGGAGAAACCTGCGCGGCGGCCCTGATCATCGGCGGAATTTACCTGGTGATCCGCCGGGTCATCACCCCCATCATCCCGCTGTGCTACATAGGGACGGTTTTCGTGCTGACCTGGATTCTGGGAGAAAACCCGGTATACCACATTCTTTCCGGCGGCCTGATGCTGGGCGCCATCTTCATGGCGACCGACTACACCACCTCCCCCATCAACAAGGCGGGCAAGGTGGTCTTCGCCGTGCTCTGCGGCCTGCTGACGGTGCTCATCCGGCTGTACGGTTCGCTGACCGAGGGCGTGTCTTTCGCCATCCTCATCGGCAACATCCTGGTTCCCCTCATCGAGAGGGCCACCCGGCCCCGGGCTTTCGGGACGAAACGGAGGCTACTGCGTCATGAAAAATAACGGGAAGGACATCCTGGTCTCCGCGGCGGCCCTGACCATCATCGGCGGGGTGGTAACCGCCGCCCTGGCGGGCACCAATCTGCTGACCAAGGACACCATCGCGCAGCGCACGGCGGAAATCGAAAACGCCGCCCGGCGTCAGGTCATCCAGGCGGACAGCTTCGAGAAGGGCACCCTGACCGCCGACGGGAAGGAAGTCGTTTATTACACCGCCCTGCAAAACGGCGAAACCGTGGGCTATGTCTTCACCGCCAGCGTGACCGGGAAAAGCGCCGGCCTGGTGGTCATGACCGGCATCACGGCCGAGGGCACCATCTCCGGCGTGAAGGTGACGGAGGAGAACGAGACGGCCGGATACGTGGACAAGGTGACCAAGGGCGGCCTGCTGGCTGCTTTCTCCGGCAAGAACGCTGCCCCCCTTACCCTGGGCAAGGATGTGGACGGCGTGTCCCAGGCCACCAAGACCAGCAAGGGGATCACCGACGGGGTCAACCAGGCGATCGCCTATTACGAGGACATCACGAAGGGAGGCGGCGCATCGTGAACAAGTACGGACAGGCGTTTTCCAAGGGCCTGATTAAGGAAAACCCGGTGCTCCGCCTGGTACTGGGCACCTGCCCGACGCTGGCGGTGACGACGGCGGCGATCAACGGGCTGGGCATGGGCGCGGCGGCCACCTTCGTGCTGGTCTGCTCCAACATCGTCATTTCCCTGCTGCGCCGGGTGATCCCGGACAAGGTGCGGCTGCCCGCCTACATCGTGATTATCGCGGGCTTCACCACCATCGTGCAGATGCTGGTCAAGGCCTATCTGCCCGATATCGACAAGGCGCTGGGCATCTATCTGCCGCTGATCGTCGTCAACTGCATCATTCTGGGCCGGGCCGAGGCCTTCGCCAGCAAAAACAGCGTGGGCCTGTCCGCCCTGGACGGGCTGGGCATGGGCGCGGGCTTCACCGGGGCACTGATCGTCATGGGGGCCATCCGGGAATTCTTCGGCAACGGCACGATTTTCGGCTGGCCGGAGGCGGGGATCATCCCCCCCATCACCGTGTTCGTGCTGCCGGCCGGCGGGTTCTTTGTTTTCGGGATGCTCATCTGGCTGGTCGGCAAGCTGTCGGCCCGGCTGGAGGGCGGCAAAGCGGTGACCGATTTGACGGCGGGCGGCTGCGCCGCCTGCCCGCACGCTTCGGCCTGCGGCCAGCTGGGCCAGCCGGCCGAGGGGAAGGAGGACGGAGCTCATGAGTAACACGAGCCTGTTCGCCATTCTCATCGGGGGCCTGCTGGTCAACAACTTCGTGCTGTCCCAGTTCCTCGGCATCTGCCCCTTCCTGGGCGTGTCCAAGAAGCTGAACTCCGCGGTGGGCATGTCCCTGGCGGTCATCTTCGTCATGCTGATGGCCACCGCCGCCACCTGGCCCATCTACAACCTGCTGCTGGTGCCCCGGGATCTCGGGTATCTGCAGACCATTGTGTTCATCCTCATCATCGCGGCGCTGGTGCAGCTGGTGGAAATCGCGCTCAAACGCTTCCTGCCGCCGCTGTACAATTCCCTGGGCATCTATCTGCCATTGATCACCACCAATTGCGCCGTGCTGGGCGTGACCATCCTGAACATCGACAAGGGGTACGATTTCGGCCAGTCCCTGGTCAACGCGCTGGGGGCCGGGCTGGGCTTCCTGCTGGCCATGGTGATGTTCGCCGGGGTGCGGGAGCGGCTGGAAAGCGCCGAGATTCCCGCCGGGCTCAAGGGCCTGCCCATCACGCTGGTAGCCGCCTCCCTGGTGTCGATGTCCTTCCTGGGGTTCCAGGGGCTATTCGGCCTGTAAAGCAGAAAGGGGCTTGCAATCATGAATCCAATCGTATTGGCGGTTCTTATTGTCGCGGGTTTGGCCCTGGCCGCCGGGCTAATTCTGGCGGTGGCCAGCGTGGTCATGGCGGTCCCCCGGGATGAAAAGGCGGAGGCCCTGCGGGCCGTGCTGCCGGGGGCCAACTGCGGCGCCTGCGGGTATTCCGGCTGCGACGGCTACGCCAAGGCCATGGCCCACGAGGGGGCCAAGGTGGGGCTGTGCTCCCCCGGCGGCGCGGCCGTGGCCGAAGCCACCGCCAATCTGCTGGGCGTCGAGGGGACGCTGGAGGCCAAAACCGCCCTGGTGCACTGCGGAGGCTGCGAGGAATTTGCGGCCCGCAAGCTGCGCTACAGCGGGCTGCCCTCCTGCGCGGCGGCGGCCCAGTTCTACGGCGGGGATCTGGCCTGCTCTTACGGCTGCCTGGGCTACGGCGACTGCCGGGCGGTATGCGAATACGGCGCCATCACGGTGGAGAACGGGCTGGCACGCATCGACAAGGACAAATGCGCGGCCTGCGGCCTGTGCGTCAAGGCCTGCCCCAAGCGCATCATTTCCATCGTGCCGGCGCAGGCGAAGGCGGCGGTGCGCTGCTCCAGCCACGACAAGGGGGCGCTGGTACGCAAGGTCTGCACGGCCGGGTGCATTGGGTGCATGAAATGCGTCAAGGCCTGCCCCAGCGGCGCCGTCAAGGTGGAGAATTTTCTCGCCGCCATCGACCCGGAAATCTGCACCGGCTGCGGCGCCTGCGCCGCCGTATGCCCCTCCCAGTGCATCTCCGTCTTCGGCCTAAACGAGGGGAAGGCCGCCGAGACGCAGGAGGTTTGACCGGCAAAAAGAGCGGATTTTATGAGCCGGAATAATTTCTGCCGCAAAAGCAAAAATAATGGTTGACAAACGGATACGGGATCCTATATAATATAGTGCGTCCCCTGTAAGGGGGTGTCTTCGACACCTGGCTAAAAGGGAAGTTTTTCTCGGATGGAACAGGGACAAGCTATGGCGGTATAGCTCAGTTGGCTAGAGCATGCGGTTCATACCCGCAGTGTCGTTGGTTCAAATCCGACTACCGCTACCATCGCTCCTCCAACCGGAGGAGCAACAGCGGCCCGATGGTCAAGCGGTTAAGACACCGCCCTTTCACGGCGGTAACACGGGTTCGATTCCCGTTCGGGTCACCATTGTATGGGCGTATAGCTCAGCTGGTTAGAGCGCCTGCTTCACACGCAGGAGGTCAGCGGTTCGAGTCCGTTTACGCCCACCACCACAAACCCGCATGAACACTACGTTCTTGCGGGTTTCTTCTTTTTCATTACGAGGGCACTAACAGCGATTTGGTCGTTATTTGGTCGTTACTGCCGCGAAAAGATACGGAAAGTTACGCAAAATCACGAGCGGGCGGCACGGTTTCCCATGCTTGCCCGCTCGGTGTTTTTTCAGTGATGTAAGTAGAGGTACTCGACGAATTTGTAAATGCGCCGTAGAAGGTCGCCTGTGTGGATCTGGCCAAGCAAGTCCACAATCGCCTCCCTGTACTCTGCCTCGGTTCGGTTATTCTCCGGCACGATGCGCCGCCTCCTTGCTCGTCAGGGCTTTGGCGAAACGGTAAATGAGCAGAATATCCCGCCCGTTGTCGAGAGAGTCCACGAGTTCCTTCAGGTGCTCCTTGCGCCGCTCTGTTTCATTCTCCGGCATTAGAAAACGCCTCCATTCCTTCCAGGTAGTCAATCCCGTCGGGCGTGATGGCATAGCGCGCCTCTTCGCGCCTCCGCTTGGCCTGCTCGCACCGGCGGCCCTTCTCAAAGCCGTATCGGAATGCAATAAAGGCCATGTGAAATTGGCCGCCTTTGGCTGTTCGGTACAGGAAGTCGAGGTCACTCCGCTTCATGGAGTATCGCTCTTCTTCTCTGCTTATGGGCTTATTCAACACTCTTTCAATCTCCGTCATAATCTGAATGATTCCCCCTTGCAAAAGATTGGCGGGCCTGTTACAATAGAGTCAGACCCGCCCTGCGGTGTTTCTGGCTCTTTTCCTGTGTGCTTTGGACGGCGGCACAGGAAAGGGGCTTTCTTTATGCCACGGTGAATCGGCGTGACTCTGTGGGCTTGGTATACTGCTCATAAATGGAAGGATAGGCGGCGCGGAACGCTTTGGAATCGAACCGGCTGGACTTGACCACAGCCCAGCGGACGGTGTGCTTTCCGGCCTCGATGGTGTCCACGCCCTGCCGCTGCATGTCGGCCTTGATGACATCTTGCAGGGTATCGATTTCGTCCGCCAGCTCAACCGCCAGCTCCCGCAGGCTTACCAGTTCCTCCACCATGGCCTGCAATTTCGTTTTGCTCATGTGTTGTCGCTCCCTTCGGTAGGCTTTGCGGTAAACTTTCCCGATTTGATGTCTCGCTGCCTGTTGCCCTTTGGAGTTTCCACGATTTCCAGGGGCGTACTGTGCAGCCGTTTCCATCTGTGGCTGCTCCCGGCCTTGCTCTCTTCCTCGTTCAGTTCGGAAACGAGGAGATCTAGCAATTTCATGTTGACCTCTCCTTTGCTCATGTGGGCGATAGGGCGGGAGTTTGTTGGCCGCGGTAGTCTCTTACTCCGCTTAGTTTCCATCCCGCTCCCCTTTCGCTGTATCTATAGTATACTATGGTTAACCATATATTTCAATAGGCAGATGGAACAAGGTTAACCATATATATTTGTTAAATATATATATTGTTGACCATATAAATATGCGGTATAATAATAGCAGGGAGGTGTCAATAAATGGCTGTAAGCGAATCACAAAAAAGAGCTGCTGATAAATACAACAGGGAACACATGGCAACGCTTGGTTGCAAGGTCAAAAAAGAGGAAGCCGCTGCGTTCAAGGAGCATTGCGCGCGCGAGGGTAAAACATCAAACACGGTATTGAAAGAGTTTGTCCTCGAGACCATAGAGCGGGACAATGCCCCAAAATAGCCCATTGCAAATCCACAAGGGACATGGTATGCTGAGAAGGCGAGGTGAGGAAGATGGAAGATAGAGAGATTTTGCAGGCTATCCTTGATAAAGTAACGAGCATGGATACTCGCTTGTCTACCGTTGAAGGCGATCTGTCGGAGGTCAAGGCCGATTTATCGGAGGTCAAAGAACGTACTACTAAAATAGAAGTCACCCTTGAGAACGACATAAAGACGCAGCTCCAGTTACTCGGTGAGGGCCAGCAGGGCATGAACGAGAAGTTCGCAAAGCTGGACAAGGTAGCGGAGGACGTGGAGGAAATCAAGATTAAGGTTTCCGCCCTGGAGAACGTCACGAAGGATAATACCGCGCAGATTAAAGATATTCGCATAGCAAAGTGATAGAGGCCGCTGTCCTCCGGGATGGCGGCTTTTTTGTTTGGATATTTCTAACACCATAAAAGAACTGCCCGGATTTGAAATCCGGCCAGTACCCCCAGGCTGAAAAAAGCAAAAACTCCCCAAGGGCCGCATACCGATGCCATGCACGACAGAATCGATTTTCACGCGCGTGAGGAATTTTTAAGCCCCCCGGGGTGGTTTGCTTTAGTGAAGTGAAGTGCCGGATACCACGAAGCCCCACAAAAACATAAAAAATCTTAGAAATGAAAGTTTCGGCTAATGTATGGCTACAAAATGCTACAAATAGAGAGCGGGCAAGCGTCCCTTGTGTGGGATTGGCTGCCCGCTCGGTTGGTTATATGCCCCATTCGTCCTTGAGGTTGTTCAGCAGCTTCATGTCCTCCTCGGTGCCGCCGGTGTCGGGATGAAACTTCATGGCCAGCGTCTTGTAGAAACGCTTCAAGGTGGCCTTTTCGGCCTCGCTGTAGGTGCTGCTTTCTATAGCGCGGTAACTACCGGCCCCGCCCCAATCGTAGTTACTTCTCGATGAATCGTAGTAACTACGGTATGCCCTGAAAGATTCGATTATCTGGTCAAGATATAGCTGATTCATCACTTCGCCAAAGACGTTATAGCAAACGTCGTATTCACGTTCATCCACACCGTATTTTTTAGCAAAGGCTGCTTTGGCCTTTTGATATGTCGCTTGAATCTTCCGGCGGCGGGTGACGACCTTGTATTCTTCAGTGGTTTGGTATTCCCTCTCCACTCTCTGGAGAATAGGTTCCATCTTGCCCTCGACCAGCTTGTAGACCTCTTGATAGTCCAATCCCATAGCCTGGGCTGCTTTAGCTACGCCTCTGTCTATATAGTCATACAAGCCCCATTCTATGAGGGCGTAATAGCCGACGGTGCCTATAGGGTACTGCCTTTTCTTCACCTTGCCATTCTCCCGGCGGCTTACATGTACGCTGATTTTATAAGCCTCCCGGTGTGGCCGCTCAAACTTTCCGGCTTCATAATTCGGGCAGTACGAATAATAGGTCTTGGTCTGACCGCCTATTGTGATGGAAGTTGTCTGTACCTCGTATTCCCGACATTCACCGCCAGCAGCTGGCTTCTTCAATTGGATTTCCTGCACAACGCAATACATGTTTCGCCTCCGTGTGGGTACTGTGAATAGATATGCGGTAACTACGAATCAATAGCCGCTATTATTCACGCTTCAAAATTGAGGTGAGTAAACTCTTTAAATTTGCCCTATAGCTTCTTGATTTCTGATAGGGCAAGGGCTAGGGCATGAAAGTATATTTCTGGAGCGGGCAAGATGGTTTTCACTCGACCGCCGTCGATGATTTTGAGGTGGAAATGGCTCTTGCGCGTTCCTTCATGGCTTGCCGCTGCTCCTCGGTGTAAACCGGCCCCGCATTCACCTTTATCCAGCGTTTCGGTACCTCAAAAGTCAGGCCGCCGCGTTCGTCGTCTTTGGTCAGCCTGGCCTCTGTAGGGCGGGTATGGCAAAGGCCGGTTAACTTGCGCTTCAAGGCACCGTTGTAAGTGTAGACACTGGCGCTTGCATCCGCCTCGTTGAAAAGAATAACGGTTTCCTGCTCGATTCTTGAAATTGACATGAAATAGGCTCCTTTCTCATTGTGGCCTCATTGCTGAAAAGCCGATTTTCTCGAAGTTCGCCCGGGGTTCGATATAGCGCCGGTCAAATTCTTCCGGGGTGATATGGAGCAAGGCGCAGAAACGAGCCTTGTCCCGTTCCCGCTGTTCGCTGAGCTGCCTTATGAGTTCATCGGTTTTCTCGACGGCCTTTTCCACAGAGGACACGCCTGTGCTTTTCCAGGCTCCCCATCCGGTTCCCCTCCAGGCATATCCGTCCCGTATCTCGTCAACGAAGGGTTTCAGCAGCTTCACGCACGGCCCGCGCCGCAGTCTCCGCAGGGCCTTGGCCTCCCTCTGTCGTATAACCTCCGGTGTAACGCCGTTATCCTTGGCCATGGCTTGCAGAGTGTCCCCATTCCAGAAGCGCCGCCGGATAGTATCACGCTGCACCGTGTCCAGGGTGTCCAGCGCCTTTTCCATAGCCTCGTGCAGCTCCGTCATGTACTTTCGCTCGAGTACCGCTTCCATATCCTGTGCGGCGCTCTGGCTGGGCTGTAAATCCCCAAGCGTGGCTTTTCCTTCATCTCCAACCGGCTTGTCCAGACTGGCGCAGTTGTTGAGCGGGTCGCGGCGGGTGGTGCGGATGCCGCAGGCCTCCCGGAAATGCTTCAAGAGCGGGTACTTGATATATGCCAGAAGGGAATACCCGGATTCAGGCCGGTATGCTCTCACCGCGTCTTGCAGCGCCATGAACCCGCATTGCAGGAGGTCGTCCAATTCCACTCCGGCATGTGTACAGGTTCCGGCATGGAGTGTGAAATACCTGTGGGCTTGCTGCCGGATGAATCTGTGCACCTGCTCCCATAGCGCCGTGCAATCCTCCCAGCCTGCCTGTATCTCTATGGCCCATTCTTCATTGGTCATTGACCGCCGCCCCTCTCCGGTGTAAGATGATGGTGTGAGGGCTGCTCCGAAAGGGGCGGCTTTTTTACTTGGAATAACTTGGATACTTGAGGAAACTTGAGGTTTTCGCTTAGTAAAACTTAGTAAGTTGCCATAGATAAGGATTGGATAGGGCTCGATGAGAACTTGATAAAACTTGATTTTTCACGCGCGCGGGGATGTTGGGATTTGTCAACCGGGGGAGCGGGCTTGATATTCCGTCTTGTCTATGTAAAGTATCCGCGTCTTTCCTGGTACTGGCGGGCTGTCCTGCATCCGCGAGAGCTCTTCCATGGTGTGGCTGCCGTAGACTGCCGCGACGGCCCAGGGGGTGAACCCATCCTGCCGCAGCATCTCCATGACGCAGGCCGCCGTTTCTTCACCTAGTGCGTTGTATGCCTTGAATACCTGATGATAATACCGGCCCGCTCCGTCCTTATAGTCCACAAGAAGATGGATTGTTTTACCCATGTATGCCCTCCGATTTTGCTGCGTTATCGTTTATCCGGCCCAACTCTTCGGCAATGTCGTTTAAGCTGTCCGTTATCATTTTGACTTCGCAGCATAGATTCAACGTGTCATACCATGCGCATTCTGACACACATGGTCTAAGGCCCTGCTGTAAAGGGCAAAGCTTTGTCATTTTCGTGTTTTCTCCTTCATCTCCGCACAGGGCGTAAACCCGCATGAATCCTCACTTTTTTGCGTTTGGGTTACGGCTGGTTACGGCTGTATACCAACTTTTTTTATTTTGATTTTTAGTGCTCTATAGGAAAAGTTATACATCAGCCGTAACCAGCCGTAACATGGCCCTGTTTTTATTGCGAATATCGACTGTTGGAATAGCCATAATCCGGAAGTGGGATGGGGTTCAAGATGAGCCCCTGCCAATGCTTTATATTCCTCGGCGCAATCTTCAAAAACCCCGCCGCCTCCATGGCTGTGGAGAAGTCGTTCAGCCGTCTGGTGTAGTCGCCGGTGCTCTGGCTCCACTCCTTATAGGCCGCATACAATTCGGAACTCTGCACCCGCCCGTTCGGGTCTTTGGTGCAGCGTTCGGAAATGAAATTGGAAAGCCAGTTTTCCCGCGCCTGGTATTCCTCGGTAGCCTTTGCCACTACGTCGGGGAGCGGGATTTTAAAATGGTTCGCACAAAATTTTACTGCTCCGTGCACCACCCACGACATAATGGCTTCCCCAGCCTCTCGGGTAAGAGTTTCGGTGTAGTTGAGAACGCTCTTGTCCGGCGACACCTTGGACAGAAAGGGGACGACGGTCAGCCGCCGCCAGGTGCCGCCGTCTGTTGAGCCAACGCGGGGTAAATGGTTGGTGAACAGCACAAGCGTGTGGGTTTGCTTCACCACCTCGGGGGAATGGTATTTCTCCTCAATCACCAGCTTGTCGGTGCTGGCAAGCTGTTTAAGGGTGGACACGGAAAGCCGTTGGTTTTCCTCCAGTTCTCCCGCTACCACTAGCCGCTTGCCGCGCATGGTCGCCAACGCGGGGCCGCTGTTCTGCCGTTCGGTGGTTAATACCTTGATGGCGATACTCCCGGCGTATTCCCCAAACACGTTTCCTATAGCGTTTACACAGGTGGATTTTCCGTTACCGCCGGGGCCGTAAGCCATGACAACGCCCTCTTGATACACCTCGCCCACAGCGGCCATACCGGCAACCATCTGGAGATATTCGCGCACACCCTGATCCCCACCTGTCACCCAGTCCATAAACTGGCTCCACATAGCTTCACCAGCCGTCCCGGGTGAACAGGCGGTGATTTGGGTGCAATAGGCTTCCGGGTCATGGGGCCGTACCCCGCCGCTGCGCAAATCCACAATCCCCGCCGGGGTATTCAGGTCAAACGGGTTGGCGTCCAGCTTGTCGGCCTTTATCAGAAAGGACGGGATGGACAGGGAGATAAAGCTATTAATGCGCGTCGCGTTCCTGGTCGTAGCGGCATGTTTAAAATAAGCCTTTGCGGCGGTTTCCGCCTCCCTGGCCTTGTCCCGGTCGCTTTTGCTGATGGCTTCCCCCGCAAAGTCTATTTCCGCCTGGGCGGCGGCATGCTTGGCTTCGCTGTATCTGGTCAGCGCGTCCTGGTACATGGCCCCGGACATTTCCAGAGCGCAGCGGGTGGCGTGGTGGTCGCTTCTGTCCCATTTCTGGCCGTTCCACCATAGCCACCCCAGGGAATCCGCATAGAGCAGCTTCCCCGCGTACAGGCGGGAGAAAACCGCCGCGTTCCCCGCATCTGAATAGTCGGCGGGTTCCACTTCTGGCTTGTCTCCATTGGCGGACAGGGGGGCGAAATCCCGCCTTGCCCGCTCCAGTTTAAAGGCTGCATCCCGATCCGCCGCCGTCTCGCGGCAATCGGCGATCGCCTTTTGCGCCGTCCGGTGCAGATAGTCCTCCCGCTCCAGCTTGGCGCGATGTGCATCGTCCTTCCCGGCAGCATAAGGGGAGGCTAGAAACGCCTCTATCATGCGTCCCTCGTCGCGGTTGCACCAGTACGCCAGCTTGTTCATCAGCGCTAGGTCGTTGCTGCTCTCGTCGCCGGTGTTCCTGTAACCGTCCCAGAGGGCGCGGAAGGTGCGGTCTTTGTCCAGCCCTATCCGCAGATATTCCGGCGCGTCGATAGCAGGGGAGAGGGCTGTGTGGTTCTGCTGGTGCGGGAATAGCTCTGCATACAGCGCCGTCAGCTCTGCAGACCGGTCGGCGATTGGCGCGGGATGAAAAGGCTTGGCGGTTACAGTGAAATACCGCTTTTCCTTGTACAGCTCCACGGCCTCGCCTGTGTCCTTATTGAATGTCTTTTTCCGCCCGGCATCGGGTATATCGCCATGCACAAATATATGTAATCCTGTCCCGCTCGGGCTGTACTCGGTATAGCTGTCCAGCCGCTGCACAATCTCCAGCGCCCAAGGCTGTACCTCACCGGTGTGGGGATCCACTACATGGTCAAGGTCAATCCCCACCAGCCCGTCGCCGGTAGCGAATTCAAAGCCGATCCCCTCAAAACGGCCTGCGTTTACTCCCGTAACAGCCTGTTCCAGCGTCCCCCATGTTGACGGTACGCCCGCCTTGGCCCCTTCGCCGGTGGCTGGATTAAGCGGTATTTTTCCGCGCCGCCCCACCCATTGAGGGAGCGCCCGCAGCTCCTCCGGTATGTTGTCAGTCTGCAATGTCAAAGAATCACCGCCCGTTCTCCGTGAATGATGATGTATACCGCTTGGCCGCCTTGATGGCGCGGCCGATTTCCCGGCGGCGGCTCTCCATGCTCCGGATGAACCGCGCCGCCTCGTGATGGTTTGCCGCTATGAAGTACCCCGCGGGCGGCTCTGTGCTGGAACAGATGATGTGCCCTTTCTCCCGCAGCCGGTGGATCTCCTGCTGCATGGAGCGGACGCTTGGGAAGCCCGCTCGTTTGCATAGCTCTTTGGCCGGTATGGCGTTCTGTGCGCCTGTGGGTATGTAGTCCAGCAGATTCACGGTCAGGCCCCCTTTACGGGCCGGATTTGGCCGTATATGACCGGCTCGGGAGCGGGCGCGGTTTCCAGGTAGTGCAGCAGAGTATCCAGGTTAACAAGGCGCTTGTTCCCGGCCTTGACATGGGGAATGGAGCCGTCAAGGACGAGCTGCCGGATGCGGTACGGGGTGACAGCGGTGCCGGGGTCAATCTTCCGCAGCTCCGCCGCTGCTTCCCCAATCGTTCTCATGCGTGGGGGCATTATCCCGCCTCCTGTTCCAGCTCGGCAATGATGCGCAGGATTTCCGCCTGTTTCTCCTCAGGCAGTTCCTTGCGTAGCAGTCGGGAGAAGGTGCTGTCGGCGTATCCCAGTCTGTCAGCTATGCGCCACAGTTTTACACCTGCCGTTTCCGCTGCCGCTCTTATACTCTGGTTTGCTTTCATCATTTTTCATTCCTCCTAAAAATTGTTGTTGATTTCTTCGGTTGTGTGCTCTATAATAACTATAGCAAACATCAAGAGCAGTGTCAACAATCGGAGAGGTATTACTCCATTGGTTTATAAACGAAGAATAGAAAGGCGGCCTTTGATAATGATTGAAGCAAAAGAAAAGAAACTGCCCATTTTCGCAGCTAGATTTAGTGAATTGCGTGGAGAACGTACCCAGGCGGATTTTGCGGAATTTCTAGGAATATCACGTCCAACAGTTGGTTTTTATGAAAATGGAGAAAGAATACCGGATGCTCTAGTTCTCAAACAAATTTCGGAAAAGTGCGGTGTTACCACCGATTACCTAGTGGGATTGAGCAATAATAAAACGCAAGAAACTGCGAGCATTGGAGACATTACGGGGTTATCTGACAAATCAATAGAAGTTTTAAAATGCCTAAAGCGCAATGTAAATTCAAAAAAATGGGCGTGGGGCCCTATTGTTTTAGCAGTGATAAATATTTTGCTAGAAAATGAAGATACCGCCCTTATACAAGAAAAAGTAGAGTATATGCGCACACATAAAATAGAAAATTGGCTTGACAAAATCGATGAATTCAAGCAAGGGGGAACACCCGGCCAAAATATATTCAGTTTGCTCGCCACTTATCTCGCATCGAAGCCTAAAAAAATCACTCACTATATAGATTTATATGGTAATGTTTATGATTCAAGAAAAGACAGTACTGACGGTATTCCTATATACCCAGCTACCGGCGAGAGATTAATAGAGTCTGTGACATTAGATACAGCAATTGAAGCGATAAGAAAAATAAAAGAGGAGTTTTCATTTGAACTCCCACCAGACCCTAAGCAAATACGCTTTTATAAAATGACGCAGGAGCAGATACGTGAATTGTATAGTGGAGGCGACGATAATGCCGACAATCCAGAAGCGCGGTGACACGTACCGTATAAGGGTATCCGCCGGGTATGATTCCAGCGGCAAGCAGATTATGAAAAGCACCACATGGAAGCCCGCTCCCGGAATGACCCCGAAACAGATACAGAAGGAGCTTGACCGGCAAGCGGTGTTGTTCGAGGAAAAGGTCAAGAGCGGGCAGTATATGGATGGAAATATTAAGCTGGATGCCTTTGTGGAACAGTGGTTTTCCGACTATGCGGAAAAGAATCTGAAACCGGCCACCCTCTCTCTGTACCATCTTCTGATGTGTCGGGTGTCCCCTGCTATCGGACATATCCGCATGGATAAGCTCCGCCCGAACCATCTGCTACAGCTGTATAGTCAGCTGGAGGAGGTGGACAATCTGAACACGCTTTCTTATATTGCCGCGCCCGGCCTGGAAAAGGCCATTGAAGAATTCGGCACGACCAAGGCGAAGCTATGCGAATTGGCGGGAGTCAACGTCGCCACCCTTCGCGCCGCCCAGGCGGGGAAAGCAATCGCCTATACAAGCGCCTCTAAAATTGCGCAGACGCTTCACAAACCACTAACCCAGCTGTTCGTCCCGTCTGGCCGCACCAGGAAATTATCAAAGAGTACCGTTGCCCACTATCACCGTTTTCTGTCCGCCGTGTTCACGACCGCCGTCGAATGGCAGGTGATACCGGAAAACCCCTGCGCTAGGGTAAAGCCGCCGAAAGAAGAACGCAAGGATGTGCAATACCTTGATGAGAAACAGGCAGCCATACTTCTGGACGCGCTGCAATCCCAGCCGTTCCAATACCGCGCCATGGTGACGACGCTTTTATATTCCGGCATGAGGCGCGGGGAGCTGTGCGGATTGGAATGGGATGACGTAGACTTTCAAAACCGCCTGATTCACGTCAACCGGAACGCGGTATATATCCCTGGCAAAGGGACGGCGGACGGTACCACGAAAACCGAAAACTCGGAACGAGTGATGAAGCTGCCTCCTGTGGTTATGGATTTACTGGAAGAGCAGCGCCGCAAGCAGACGGAGCAACGGCTCCTCATGGGAGACAGATGGAACGATAGCCGAAAAGTGTTTACTCAGCCGAACGGAAAACCCATTTGCATGAGTTCTCTTTCCAAGTGGATAAAGCGGTTTTCTGTAAGCCTGGGGCTTCCGCCTATCACCGCGCATTCTCTCCGCCACACGAACGCAACGCTACTTATCGCCGGAGGAACGAACATCCGCACCGTTGCGGGCCGTCTGGGCCACGCCAGCCCCAGCACGACAGGTAACATATACAGCCATGCAATCAAGACGGCGGACGAGATAGCGGCGGATTCGCTGGATGCTCTGCTAAATCCGGCTGGATACCGACATGCATAGAAATAGAGGGCGCTTCCTAAGCGGACAGCGTCCTCTTTTTTGGTCGTTATTTGGTCGTTATGGTCGTTATAAAATACCAATTTTCACGAACAGCGGCAAAGAGCTATATTCAAAAAACGTAGTAATACAGCCATTTTTTACAATGGACTAAAAGCCGCGAAAAGTTATCGTCATAATTCACACGCAGGAGGTCAGCGGTTCGAGCCCGTTTACGCCCACCAAAACAAACAAATCCGAACCTTGCGCCGGTTGGCGATGGGTTCGGATTTGTTGTTTGCATATAAACCAACTAAAATCAAAGGTGTTAATGAGGGGTTTCATCATATAGAGGTTGAAACGAACTTAAAAGGATGGTATTGATAAGGGCAAAAATGAAATAGTGGCAAGGTATCATTTTGATGCCTTGCCACTATTTCATTTACAAACAATCTAATATTGTTTTCAGCGCATAGGGTTTAGCATACTTCAAATGCGCATCGCTTATGAACACGGTATTTTCCCTCATAGGTTTTCTCCACATAGCCGGATACACTATTACTTTCTTTTTGCTGTAACGCCCTTCTACCCAAACAGATTCATGATCAACTTGGATACGCACACCAGAAATCTGAAGTATCTGTTCCAAAGATTGCAATAAATGCTGTTGCTTTCCGCTGGGGATTGCAGGTGCTCTGACTCCTGTCTCTCCCCATTTCAACAAATCAAGCGCCGCTTTACGATCGAGAACACTATGGATGTACTGATTACGATAGTGCTTCAAGCACTTATGACAAGCGCTGTCGCAGGTACAGCTATCGAGCAGTTCTCGAGTTTTGGAAAGTAGTTGCTGAATAGAAGATTCAATACTGACAGCGTAACCTGCGCCACTCGAAAGGCTATCATACAAGTAGATATCAACGAAATCTCCATTTCGATTTTGTCTGACACGATAACCAGTAACAAGTTCGGTAAATTCAATGTCCAATTCCTGACAGGCCGCCAAGCGCAAGGCTTCCGCAAGAGACTGCCCAGCGCGATTAAGCCAAGAATTTCTTGAGGGACTAATATCAAGCCGTTGCCTATCTAAAGCAAATTCCAATACAAGCATATCTGTAACAAAGTCATATCCAAGATTAACGTTAAGTGTATCGTTATGCTTGCAACGTGTTTTGAGGAATTTGGATCTATACGGGCGCATAACATTTTCGAGCACCGTAGGATCGTCTCCAGGCATTGCCGCGCCGCAATCACAGCAGATGGTAAAGCCCTTACCGCCGACTCCCTTGTTAAGCATAATGATCCTCTGATTTGGTCGAACCGCCATTCGGATATTGGAGCATCCATCGACAGCTGTAACATCATCAGTATCGGGCAGTGTGGAATAAAGGGGCTGCTGAGTCGCCGTATATTCCTCATTCAACTGCGCCGTTTCAATGGATGTAGCGTTTCGCGGCGCAAATCCCCACGGCCGTAACATTGGCAGCATATTTGTAAGGGCGGTGTTTCCGCAGAAAGGACAAGCATCATGATTGTCCTCTTCCAATCCAAACCACCCGCACTGCCCACATGTGCGAATAGTTTTTCGATAACTTGCATCCTGAATAAATGCTCTAGCAGGAGATGCAGCTGTTCGCTCGCTCCGCTCTCCACCAGGATAATATAGACCACCAATCTGGTAGGTCGTTTTATCGACAACAATCGCTCTACCGGGAGCATACTCACCGATAGCAACATCCAAGCCTCGTTCAACTTGATACTTTACTTTTCCGCTCATATCGGAGATATATGTACTGACGACATTTTTGGGGAACGAGTAGGTTGGGATGACACCTTCTTCATAGAGTGCATCCAAAAGCGATTTCTTTCCGGAGTCACTACCATCATCTGCTTCAAACAGTTCGGGATGAGCGTCTCGTTTCTGTTTCAGATCTGCCAGAGATTCTTCGAGTTCACCTTTGTAGCTATGCAACGCACCTTGGGAATCTGCGGGAACAAGAATGTCATTTTTACTGATTTCCAAGGTCATCAAGAAATCGCTAAAAGGCTGTAGATGATCGTCCAAAAACTCAATGGCAGAAATTGCATCCAAACTATTGTCTTTTGTTCTCAGATAGGATTGAAGTGCGACCATGCCAAGATGACGCTGGACAATCTTCTCGCTGCCGATATCAATCCATGGTCTTCGGGGATCGCCTCTGAACATTGGTACAGGATTAGAGAAGTATAGGGAATCATGCGGTCCATCTTCGCAAAATGTAACGATTGTGGACAAGCTTGAACCACGACGACCGGCACGACCGGCACGCTGCTGATAATTCTCTCGCATAGGAGGAATATTACGCAGACCAACAGCGACCAATGAGCCAATATCTATACCCACTTCCATTGTGGTAGTGCTACTCAGAATATCTACAGGCGCTTCACCGGTCTGCAGGAAATCCTGAAAGCGAAGCTCATACTGCTCTGTCTTGGACCAAAGTTCATCCCGCTGATCTTTATGGGAAAGCTGTGCAGTATGTTCTTCTGTATCAATTACACGAATAGCTTCACCCTGGAGTGCCTCATCAATAGGTTTACGCCAAAAATCCAATGCATCAATTTCTTCCGCTGTCATAGGATGGATCTTTTCGTACTGACAGCTTGGACATTTTCCTCTCAGCAAATACGGAGTAAGCTCCGAACAGCGTTCACACCGGAACCATGTGTGTTCTAAATTGAAACGAGGTTTTATGCGGGAGAGATCGATGTAGTACTTTCCGTTAGAAGACTGCCCTTCATCCATGAAGGTTTCACGCAAAATCCGACTCCACTTTGCTGCAATGGGATCGTTATCGTCCCATCCCATTATTCCGCGTATATCGGTCGAGAACTTCTTGTTCCTCTCCTTGTCGATACCGTATCCTACATAGTTCGGGCGTACTTTTTCACGGATTACATCCGGGATTGTGTGACCAAGAACCACAGAGGTATCACAGGTGGAAAGAATCCATGCATTGAATAGTTCCATGAATTCTTCCTCAGTAACTTCGATGCCTGCCTCCTCTAATGCATCAAGGGCATCCCATTTTGCCTCATCGATAGGCTCTATCCAGCTGATAGCTGAATCAACCAGTGTATTGTATCCACCACAGTAAAAACGAAGGAACTGCTCTTTCATTTGTGTTGGTGCATTATCAATGGTGAAGCGAGGAGTGTATTGCTGGCCGCGTTTCTTTGCGCGTGTATAATTTTTCAACGCTTGTGTGCCGTGTTCAATCAGCCTTGCTCGTTGCTTTTCGGTTTCACTATCATGGAAGATCTGAACATGATGCTCCACGGCTACCATCGCAAAGTAGTCGTAAAAATAATTCATGGATTGTTCCACAACTTCATGTTCCATTCGGTCAATGGCGAGCGCCGCAAGCTGTCTTGCTGCCGTCATATCAGAAGCATCTGACATATCTCGCGCCAACTTTGCTGCGCGTTGGCGGCTATCTGAGAATAGCAAAACCTTGCGGCCTTCGTTAGGAAGCCGATTAGGATCGCCTGTTTTTCCGGGAACCGCAGGCTGTGACTGGAACTGAGCCTTTATCAAATTGAAGAAGGACTGATTACCTCTTGTGCTAAAAGAGGTCAGTTGCATCTTAGACAACTCATGACGGCAATGAGGGCAAGTAGAAAATGTCAAAATATCAGGACGAGACTTTGTCGTAAAACTGCTATAATACAGTTTCCTGATACCCGATTTTCCCTCCAGGGCATCGTCGGAAAAATCAATAAAACCGCTATAAACATCTAAATAGCAAGGAAAAATCTTATTCTGTCCCTGCCTTTCCGGCAAACGATAGTCAGCAGACGGAATAAAGAGATGTATTTCCTTGATCTCATCCTCATTCATCATACCGGGTTGATGCCAAAGATAGGTGCGTTTTTTAGCTTCAAAATCCTGTTTTAGGACGAAGCCTCTAAAGAAAATACTGCCGCAACGTCGATCATTGTACAGCTCATAAATTGTACTTCCACATTCTTTGCAGGTCAAATTGCCATCTGTAAAATAGACTTCACCCAAGGTTAATCCGTTTTCTGTGTGTGAATGAGAACACTTCGGATTCGTACAAGCATATACGCCTTTGATTCCTCGAAAAAGCATATGCATTCTTGCTGGGAACAGGACACTACCACTTTCGCTTCGAGCCAAGGGTGCAATTGCGAGCATGACGCTAACAGCTTGAAGGGCGTCTTCCGGATTGTTATTGGGGAAGATAGACTCTGCCAGTTCTTGCAGAGAGACTGCTGTACCACGGCAGCGTTTGAACATCTCACAGAAAGGTACATAGTCTACCAAGTGGTCATATAACCACTGGTATGCGTCTTCGGAGGAACTAAAGGGTGCAGCACTATTTGTGATACCTGTCCAAAACCGATTGAGTGCCATGAGCCTTTCTGAATCATCACCTTCAAATTCATCAGGAAGAGATTCGTTGAATTTGCTGAAAGGGATGCTAAACGCGTGCCCATTTCCGATTTCCTCTCGTTCGCCGGTAAGATAGCAAAACGGATGCATATCGTCAGATGCAGTCAGTTCATTTGCAAATGTTCTGACGGCTTTTCGATCATCCTCATCATTGTTGGGCATACTCGCAGTGGTCAGGATAAATTGAACTCTGCTGCGCTCAATGCCCAAGCGATGGAATAAACGTCGAATAAGCAACGACACCTCGCCGCCTGCAGAGCCTCGATACATATGTGCTTCATCAATGACAAAAAGGAGCTTATTGCTCGAATCTGCATTCAGCCATGCCTGGGTATCTGCCCATATTTTATGTTCTCTTGGACGAAGCAGCATATATTCGAGCATGGAATAGTTAGTAATAAGAATATCGGGGCAGAATTGCTGCATCTCAAATCGAGTTACCAGTTCTGCATCTTCGTCATTCGGAATATGTTTGCCATTGTAGAGCTTTTCAAGAAACCCATCAAAATCTTCTTTAGCAGGCAGTTTTCCATCTTTGATCAGCTTCTGTAAAAAGATTTTTTCTTCGTCGGTTTCCGGATTGACCATTCGAGAATATGTAGCGGCAAGTGAACGGTCTTCACTGCGTTTGGACTCCTTGCCGGCATAAGGTGTTCTGCCGGTATACATACCAAATTGGGGGCGGCGGGAGTTGTTTCCGCAGGCATCTCGGAATATGTTTACAAATCGGTGATCGGGATCGCCGATCAAACGACGCAAACGACTGATCTGATCAGAAACCAAGGCGTTCATAGGATACATGATAATTGTTCGGACGCCACGCATTGTCCAGCTATCAGGGCTATTTCTTGCTTCAGATGCAAGTTTTGCCATCAAGGGCCACATAAAACATTCCGTCTTACCGGAGCCTGTACCTGTTGATACGAACAGATCCTGTCCCTCAAATGCCGTTTCCAACGCAGAAACCTGGTGGCAGAAAGGCGAGGAATATACGCCGAGATTTACATCAGACAACGCCTTAAAATAATCTTTCAGCCAGTCGGGTAATTTAGAGGATAACTGGATTCCATTTGGAGAGCTCTTGTATGCAGGCGATGATTCAACATATGGTTTTTGATAAAGGACACCTTCTTGATTCAGCTTGCCTTGCATGGCTGAAAGCAAAATAGGAGACTTTCCAAAATACTGCGATTTTATGTAGTTTTCCAGAGCTTCACGCAGTTGTAAGTGAACTCCGTTTGCACCATTAGCCATAATCATTCCTCCACAAAGCAATAACCAATCGATTCCAATTCATGTTTGAACATTGGATAGATTTGCCTTGTCATTTTTCTTGTAAAAACCGGTGGTAATTTAGAAGAAAAATCATAGCGTACAGGCCAACTATACAGCTTGAAAAATTCTTCTTCCGAAGGTGGTAGCCGATATCCAAGTTTGATTTCTATAAGATCCCCACTTGCCTTGACTTCGCTTCCCGGGAGTGTGCCGTATCTTTTTAGCAGAGCTATTGCGATCCTTCTATATTCTCCATACATATTGCGGCTTGAATCATTGGAGGTGTTCTCTGGAAAATAGTTTCGAATTCTCCAGTCTGGAATAGGCTTTTGCTGATATATTCCATTATGATAACGGTAAAAAACATAATTTTTTTGAGGATCGCCGTATCTTGCAAGAGATATTCGCTTATCTTTGCTGGGGAGCTTCTGCCAATATCCTTTCGAAAATGGCGGATCGAGACGTAGAAATTCGGTATTGTCTGGCCAATCAATCGGTTGCCATTCACCATGGCCTAACAGTTCTTCAAGATAGCTTTCAAAAGTTTGAGCCTGCAGGCCAAACATATTTGCTACGGTTCTGTCGGTAGATGTTTTTTGAACAGCATAAAATCCTAATCCACTCATACACAGTTCAGCATCAGGCGCATTGCTTCTATAAAGAATCAAGTTGCCGTTTCCTGCTGTTGTAGGCACTGCCGGAGAGATCTGATAAGAGGAATGATAAAAGAACCCGTTCCGTAGGTAGATGGAGTACATTTCCTCGAGCAAATCCGTCTTATCTTTAGGAAACAGAAACCCGATTTCCGGGTAAATCCCTTCATAGGCATCAAAAATTTGTGCGGCCCTATTTTTGAAATGCTGAATAGAAACTGAACAACTTTTGTCCTCATAGCGATCCCAAAGTGATGCAAGTGCCATTTTCCCTGCCACACTATAAATGATCTGACAGATCCATTCGTTATCAGTTGACTTTGGGATATTCAGTTGTCTCCCGATTGAGGCGATCAGATCATTTGTCATATGTATCACTCTTCCTCGATATATCTTGCAGCTTCGTTCTTTACAGAATTGGATATACCGCTTTCGGTTTCAATGACATCCTTCAAAATATCCAGTCTTCCGGTAAGTACGCAGAGGGGGAGCATACCAAAAAGAATTTCTACATCCGTGTCTTTTGCTGGGTTTTCCAAAATTCCTTTAGCATCGGACAGAATAAGCGATAACTGGTTCAGAAGAAGCTTGCTAAGTCCCAAACGTTTAAATGCAGAATCGAAGCGGAGCGGCTGTTTTTTCCCAGAAACGTATGGCTGAAACGTCGCGGCACGTTTGCTAGGCCACATCTCAAGAGCAGGTAGCATCCCTACAAAACATTCACTCAGAATCGGGAGCATATAGTTGTAAAGACCTTTCGGCTCTATAACCATATCCTCGACATACGGATGTGTCCAAATGACCTGCTTTTTGAGTTTAGTAAATGTCTGCGGGAGAGTATCTACCCAACCCTTGCCGAACATGTTTTGAATAGACACGATGGATTCGCTGAACTCTTTAATTCCGTCCGCAACATCAGAGTCACACTCATTACCTAAAGTTAATTGTCCTGCACCGTTTGCGTAAATTGAGACAGATAGAGCTTCAGCAATGTCATGCCCCCCAGGGCCTACAATCAAAATTGGTACACTGTTGATATGTGTTGAGTACAAAAAAGAAGTAAGCATTGCACAAAAGTCAGAATCGATACTCAAAGCATATGACAGATTCTGGTGAATTGCATCGAACTCATTGCGCCAACTTTCTGCCAGATCAATATCGTCATTGCAATACAACCCCTCTGCGGCACGGGCATATTGCCAACGAGCAACTTGTTTTTCTGGCACAGCAGTATTGGACTGGGGTAAAAACACCGAAAGATCGGCAATAAATCCAGCCATATCTTTTTGTGCACCGGCAATCTTCTGGCGAACTGCCGCTAAAGTATCTTTCCCGAGTGCCTCGTACCGCTCTATCTCAGCAAACAGTTGATCCAGTTTGCTTTGGGCTGTTACAATTTGCCCAAGTACCTCTTTGTGCTTCTCTTCGGTTGTGGACATTGCTTGTTCTATATCGCAAAGATGCTGTTTTGCAGCGTTCACTTCTTGCTCTGCTTTGTTCTTTATCTCTGCAACTTCGGCTTCGGCTTCAGCAATCTCCGCAGCATGAGAATTATGCCATTGCTGTGATACGGTTTCTTCACATAGGCCTCTTAGTCCATCGTGATGTATAGCGATTTTAGCCAATACATCAGCGTCGATATCGCCAACCTCAATCAATGCACCTGCACGATTAGCAAAATCATCAACTGCCTGCTTTGCCTGGTCAGGAGTACACTTTAATTTTTGAACAACTGCTTCATATAAGGACTCTTCGCAGATCCTTTTCAGAAGAACTTTGCTATTCCGCCATTCTGCTTTAGTTGAGCCAATACATTCTTTGAATAAAGACCATGTGGAGCGTTCAAGAATGAGTTTACGAATAATCTCATCTGTGCTTCCTATCGAAACATATTCGGAAGGCGTACCCATCTGAAATGTTTTTATAAACCGCAGATTGCGGTCGTCCCAATTATAAATATCGCTCGAGGAAATGGTATAGCTTGGCAAGGAGTAAACAGTTTCTGCTAGTTTTGCATATCGATCGGAAATTTTGAATTCATCGGCACGACACAGTACACCGGTCAACTGCCCCCATTTTGATTCATAGCAGAAAAAAGTATCGCAGAAATAAGTCTGTGTATGTACAGCTCCATTCTTAAGTTGTTCCACCACGTCCTCTAAGGATTTGGCAGTAAGCACCACTATGCGAATCGGAGAATAATCCTTAATATAGTAAGACTGTATCTGGTCGACTGCAGGATTTTCGGGCTTAGGAATTGCGCTCCAAGCCCATACACCTACCGTTCCATTATCAGATGGCCCGTTGTCCCGATTATCCCGATGTTGATACAGATACCAGCAATCACGGTTTTCAAAACGATTATCTATACGATCTGATTTGAATGGGCTATGCAATTCTCCGTCTTCAATATCAGCCAAGCGATGCAACCATACGCGTTCATCATGATGATCCTCAATAAAACACAAAGAGGTGAAGGAAACTTCAGTCTCAATCATTATTAGTCCTCCCACAATTATTCGGAATATTGTCTTTTAGAACCTGCAAAGCTTTACGGGATATTTCGCCTTGCCGCATGGTTATATATAACCACTTTTTCGTTTGAGGATATGCCGCAAATTTGCTGGCAAGAGTTCCAACTGTATGCGTCACAGAAATCATCGGACCGGAACAAGCGTTCAATTCTTTCACAAGCGCATCATCCAATGCCAAAACATCGAAGCTGGCTTTATTCTGCTCAAATCGAATGGATCGGATGTAATCGCAACCCTGATAAAAATGTATCTCTGTGCCAAATGATAATTCATCAATTGTCAAACTCCGCTCAGCGGAAAGCTTGTAGATATGTTCAGTCTTACCTTTTCTTCGAACAATCGCCTTCCCATCATACCGACATGAGACTGATATAAGCTTTGATTTAGGAAGCTTTGTGTATATTTCTTCGGTTAATACATTTCCGACATGATCAGAGATCACTACTGTAGGTGGCGAAACGTTTCTATTTAGAGGTTGCTTTATTAAGTATGAAAAACCCAATGCTCCGGATTTCCCGATAGAAATTAATTGCTCTCTTCCTCGTGTATACAACTTGTAGAGCCTTCCATCATGTGTGTCTAATACATTTGCTGTAGCAGGGTATGCTTTAAGTTCGGCATCATCCCCACACAAATAGAAATAAAATTCGTTGGCATTATGATAGATAAAATTTGGCTCCTCAACATAAGGTGGCCATACAGGATAAAATCTTGTTGGTTTTTCCGTTAGGAAAATAGAGCGTTTCAAGAAGAATTTGGCTGCATATTCTGTGAATTGTTTTACACGAATTCTATAAAGATACCATGATGAAAACGAATTTGTTTGAATGCGGGTGATTTCAGTAGCTTCAATATCACAACAAAAGTAAGAATAAAGAGAATGGCGTTGCAATAAATAATAAGTGTTTCCAGAATACGCCTTTCCTCCGGGCTGAAGCATTCGCCCTGATTGATAATCAAAAAATGCTCCTTCTGCATTAACCCCTGGAACTTTGTTCGTCCAGTACCTTTTGAGTTCATCATTCGCATTAATGTAGTCGAGCCAATAGTTTCGACTTGGCATTGTGCCGACATCTAAATATGTTGTTCCTATGGATTCAATGCGTTCGAAAGAATACTCATACATCTGATGTGAGTCACCGGCAATTTTGATTTTGTCGCAGTGTGCCTTCTGAGTCGGAGGATAGAAAAATCCTAATTGTAGAGAAAACGTTGATCCTGTTACAGATATTCGCAATGGCATTACATAACTGTTGAGAGCGTTTAAGTACCGTCCACCAGCTTTAGCGAGTTGTAACTGCCTGTCTTCACAAACTTTGTTTTGTGTTGCGCTACTATGAAAAAAATATCTTGTTCCAGTGTCTACACGAGCTTTGGAGAATCCAACGTTTTGTGCACACAATTCGCATACAAAATGGCCTCCGCTAGCAGAAACTTCATAGGGATATAATTCACATGCTTCTTCCACTGTGATACGATGATATCCAATTTTAGAATCCCATACACATACATGAGTTAATGGCACACGAATCACCTCCGCTTACAATGATTCATCACACTCCACAGAAGTATCTTCTTTGATAAAATCCATCATTTCACCTGCATTACAATCCATAACATCAGCAATTTTCAAGAGGACAGATAGATTGACTTCTTGATTTTTGCGAAGTTTTGTAAAAGTAGCAGAAGAAAGTCCTGCACGCTTACGCAATTCAGCTTTGCTTATCTCTTGTTCAGCGCAAAGAATCCATAATTTTTTATAAGTCACTTTCATGCTTTCACCCCGTAGAAGATCTATACAATTATAATACTATAAAAAATTCGGATTTTCAACAACTCTCGTCTTTTTGCGAGCTGTTTAGCTTGTATAAATGAAAGTTATTGTAAAACTAAATTATTTTGTTTTGTGTGACGTCTTTAGCTCTATCCTCTGCCTTCTGTGGGAGCGGTTATTGTCTGGGCGAGGCGTGAGCGATTATAAAAATACTTTGGCCACCCACATGGGCGTCCAAAAATCAAGCATACCAACACATATAGAAAAGCTGGGCGTCCATGTGGACGTCCAGCTTTTCTCATCCTCCGCAGATTTCCTGAATAATCGGCTCCTGCCCAATCATCCAGTTGATGAATTGTGCCGTGGAGAGTTCGCCGCTCTCCGTCTGCTTTTTGCGCTGTCCGGCTTCCCTACGGAACTGTATTAACGCAGCCCGCGCCCTTTCCAGTTGTTCCTGCGGGGCATGATTCTTTTCCAGCTTCTTGATGCGGTTGTACCAGAACATGTACTCCCGTTTGTAGGCCTGCTCGGATTCTTCCTCCTTCGCCTTACCGTCAAAGTTCTTCTTTGCCGCTCTTTTGCTGGCCTTGCGGCATCGTTCGCCGCACAGACTGCTGCGGGAATCCGGGGCAAAGAATATCCGCCCGCATTGGCTGCAGGTGCGCATAACCATGCCGGCATCCAGAATCCGCTGGCGGTAATAGATGAGAGCCGGGCGCAGGGAACCGCTTACCACCGCACATTCAAAGGGAACTCGTCCGTGCGGATACCAAACCTCCAGTTTGGCGTCTTCCCGATCATTCCATACGGGAACAACTGTCTTTCCCCATTTCCAGTTAACCATTTCCGAGGTATATTCCCCAAAGGGCAGGATCAGCAGCTGTGCGTAATTCCGCAGGGCTGTCTCCGCCTTATGCCTGTCCCTCCCGCGGCAGCAGCGCAGGTACATCTCCCAAATCTGGATGGCCGCATACAGGGCGGCGGCATTTCCCGCCGCCAGTTGGGAAAGAAAATCGGCCGCTTTCTGCTCCTGGGCGGTGCGCTCCGCTGCTTTCCGCGCCGACAGCGCCCCACAAAGAGCCCACACCGCCTCCGGCCAGCCCTCGGCGGAGGTTTTCCCGAACTCACACCAAAACGCCCCCAAAGGGCGGGTTTGCGCCAAATACAAGGGTTGTTCCAAGCCGCGCAAAGCAGCCTCCACTTCATATTCCGTCCCCAGCCAAAGCTGCTCCTTCATCTGTTTCGTATCGACCCGCAGCGCCAAAACCACCCGCTGGGTTAAAGGTTCCCTGTGTTCAAAGCGATAGCTGTCCATTCATCCACTCCTTTTATGGGAATTCTAATTTAATAAGTTATGATTCCTTATATCCTACCACAAAAGCCTTGAAATGGCAAGCCTCCCATGCTAGACTGTGGCATACAATCTTCCCGACTTGGAGGGGGGCTACAGGGGGTGGCAAGCTACCCTAAGTCTCTTACCAGCTGGGAAAGAAAAAAGCTACAGACTAGGAGGGATGCCAGCCAATACGATCGTCGTAGAAAATCAGACAGAGCCATTGCCGCAGTCGGCCATCGAAAGCCTGGCCCGCGCATTGCTTCCCCAGATGCAGGCGTTCTTTGAGAGCGAACAAGGTAAACAGGCACTGAAACAATGGCGTGAAGAGAGGGAGCGGCACAGTTGAAAGCTCCCACCGGGCTGGAAGAGTTTTCTTTCCCAGCCGGTACTTTTTCCGATAGATTCGCGGCCGAAATTTGTACGGGTTGGTGATAGCTTTCCGGCAGCGGTTGTGGTAGTGTGTGGTGCTGGGAAAGCGGTTTTCCCAGCCGGGAAAGGTCCTGCAAGCATAGCGTTTGGATATCCAAACGCCTTTTGGGAGAACCCAAACCCCTTAAACTTAAAACGGAGGTGATGCGGATGAAGGCGGTGATTTACGCCAGATACAGCAGCGACAATCAGCGAGAGGAAAGCATCGAGGGACAGCTTCGGGAATGCAAAGAATACGCAGAGAAAAACGGGATCACGATTCTGCGCAGCTACATTGACCGGGCGCTATCGGCTAAGACGGACAACCGGCCGGAATTTCAAAAGATGGTGCAGGACAGCGCAAAGGGGCTGTTTGATACCGTACTGGTGTGGAAACTGGATCGGTTTGCCCGCAACCGGTACGACAGCGCCCATTACAAGGCGCAATTGAGAAAAAACGGCGTTAAGGTGGTTTCGGCCACCGAAAATATCTCCGATGGGCCGGAGGGCATCATTTTGGAGTCCATGCTGGAAGGAATGGCGGAATACTATTCCGCAGAACTGGCGCAGAAAATCAACCGTGGCCTGCGGGAAAACGCGCTGAAGGGCAAAAACAACGGCGGCCGAATTCCTCTGGGATACCAGTTAGGGGAAGAGCGGCACCTCAAAATCGATCCATTGACTGCGCCGATTGTGCGGGAGATTTATCAGCGATATGCGCAGGGAGAGCCAGCCCGCAGCATCATCGATTCCCTCAACGAGAGGCATATCCTAACCCGCATGAACAAACCCTTCCGTCAGAGCAGCCTGCATGCGCTGCTCCGCAACCGCAAGTATATCGGGGAATACCGATATCGGGATATTGTCCTTCCAGATGCTATCCCGGCCATAATTCCCCATGAGTTGTTTGAGAGGGTGCAGATGAGGGTGGAAAAGAACAGGCAAGCTCCGGCCATGGCGAAAGCGGAGGAAGAATACCTGCTGACAACGAAGCTGTTTTGCGGGCATTGCGGCCGCATGATGGCGGGAGAGAGCGGCACGGGAAGGAACGGGGTGATCCATCGCTATTACAAATGCGGGGGCGCCAAGCGAAAGCTGGGATGCCACAAGAAAGCGGTGAAGAAGGACTGGATCGAACGCATCGCCGTGCAGTACACCGTGCAGCGGGTTTTGCAAGACGAGTTGATCGCTCAAATCGCGGACAAGCTGGTGGAGTTGCAGAACACGGAGGATGACACCCTGCCGCTATTGCGCAAGCAGCTTGCCGATACCAACCATGGGATTGAAAATATGCTTAATGCCATTCAGCAGGGCATCCTGACCAGCAGCACCAAAGGACGCTTGGAGGAGCTGGAAAAGCTGCGGAAGGATTTAAAGGCCAGCATTTTGCAGGCGGAACTGGAGCGTCCGAAATATAGCCGGGAGGATATCATCGAGTGGATCAGCCGGTTCAAATATGGCGACCCGGACAGCAAGGAATACCAGCGGCAGATCATCGATATCTTTCTTAACAGCATCTATGTCTTTGACGACAAGCTGGTTTTCACATACAATTACAAAAACGGAACGCAGACAGTGACGCTGGCGGACGTTTCCGCGGCCTTCGGTTCGGATTTGCAGTCCCAATCTCCACCAAATAAAAGCAGTTCACTCGTCAGAGTGGGCCGTTCTTTTCTATGTGCGTAGATGGACCCCATGCCGCTTGATTAAAAGGAAACACGAGCAGGACAATGCCCCAAAATAGCCCCTTGCAAATTCGTAAGGGGCGTGGTATCCTGAGAAAGCGGGGTGAACGAGAATGATTGATAGAGAAATGCTTGAGGCTATCGGACAGTTGTTGGAGCCGATAAAGCAAGACTTGGCGGAGATTAAGCAGCGTACCACCAAGATAGAAGTCACTTTGGAAAACGACATTGCAAAACGTCTTGACGCGCTTGCAGAGGGCCAGCAGAGCATGAACGAAAAGTTTCGGAAGCTTGACGATGTAGCGGAGCGTGTGGAGGATATCCAAATCACCGTCAATGCTATGGAGGCCGTTACCAAACAGAACTGCACCGACATCAAGCAATTTCGCGCTGTGAAATAATGCGGGCCGCCGTCCTTCGGGAGGGCGGCTTTTTGGATGGGAAAACAGCCTGCCGCGCATCGTTGGCGGCAGGCTGTTTTGAGTTTATTCCAGCTGTTTCGCGCCCAGCCCCAGCTCGCCAGCGACCGTCTGCATCCCCTGGATGCACAGGGCGACGACCTCGGAGAGCTCCATCCCCAGCATCTCGCACCCCTGCCGGATCACCTCCCGGCTGCATTTGGCGGCAAAGGCCTTATCCTTGAACTTTTTATTCACGCTTTTGGGCGTGAGGTCGGTGATACCGGTGGGCCGCATCAGGGCGGTGGCCATGATGATGCCGGTCAGCTCGTCCACGGTAAACAAGCTCTTTTCCATGGGGGTTTCGGGCTTCACGTCGCACACCAGGCCGTAGCCGTGGCTCTCGATCGCGCGGATATCCGCGTCGGGGACGCCCTCCGGCGCCAGCAGCTCCTCCACATGGCGGCAGTGCTCCTCGGGATACTTCTCGAAGTCCACATCGTGCAGATAGCCAACCGCCGCCCAATGCGCGGGATCCTCGCCGAAATGCTCCGCCATAACCGCCATGGCGCTGCTTACCGCCAGGCTGTGGCTGAACAGATGCGCCTGCGTGACGTACCGGGGCAGAATCTCCCGGGCCTTCTCCATCGTCAACATACCGTTCGCTCCTTTATTCATTCCATATAGGGAAAGCCGCCCATGAATGTCATGGGCGGCTTTCCGCTTATCAGTCGATTTCCACCGACACTTTGGCATCCTGGCGGGTGGCGGCGGCGCGCATGACGGTGCGCATCGCCTTGGCGATGCGGCCCTGCTTGCCGATGACCCGGCCCATATCGTCGGGCGCCACGTGCAGATGGAACACGATGGTGCCATCCTCGGACGGCTCATCCTGCTCCACCGCGACGGCGTCAGGATTCTCCACCAGCCCTTTGGCAATCGTGAGCAACAGTTCCTTCATCCCGGTTTCCGCCTTTCCGCGCGCTTATTTCTCCGCGCTCGCTTTTTTCAGCAGCGCCTTCACCGTGTCGGTGGGCTGGGCGCCGTTGGCGATCCATTTCTCCGCCTTCTCGGTGTCGATCTTGATGACCGCCGGCTCCTCCAGGGGGTTGTAATAGCCGATTTCCTCGATGAAACGGCCGTCGCGGGGATAGCGGGAATCCGCCACCACAACGCGGTAGAAGGGAGCTTTCTTCGCGCCCATGCGGCGCAGACGAATTTTAACAGCCATGATTCAGTACCTCCAAAATTGTTGATATTTGTCTATTCTTCCACTCATGCCGGGCGGGTTCGTCCCGGCGGGAGTCGAATGCTAAAAGAAGCGGCGGCCGCCGCCCATGCCGCCGGGAAGGCCCATGCCCCGGGGGAAACCCCGGCCCTTTTTCCCCATGCCCTTGACCTGCTTCATCAGCTGGCGCATGGAGTCGTACTGCTTGACCAGGCGGTTGACGTCCTCCACCTTCAGGCCGCAGCCGGCGGCGATCCGCCGCTTGCGGGAGGGGTTGAGAATATCCGGCTTGGTGCGCTCCTCCCGGGTCATGGACAGGATGATGGCCTCCACCCGGGAAAACTGCCGCTCGTCGATGTCCACGTCCTTGAGCTGGTTGCCCACACCGGGCAGCATGCTGAGGATGCTTTTGAGATTGCCCATCTTCTGAATCTGCCGCAGCTGATCCAGCATGTCGTTCAGGTCAAACTTGTCTTCCTGCATCTTCCGGGCCATTTTTTCGGCTTCCTTCTGGTCGAACTGCATCTCCGCCTTCTCGATGAGGGACATCACGTCCCCCATGCCGAGAATCCGGGAGGCCATCCGCTCGGGATGGAACACCTCCAGCTCGTCCAGCTTTTCGCCCACGCCGGCAAACTTGATGGGCTTGCCGGTGACCGCGCGCACCGACAGGGCCGCGCCGCCCCGGGTGTCGCCGTCCAGCTTGGTCAGCATGACGCCGTCGATACCCAGCGCCTCGTTGAAGGAGGCGGCCACGTTGACCGCGTCCTGCCCGGTCATGGCGTCCACCACCAGCAGGATTTCCTGCGGGGACACCGCCGCCTTGACGTTTTTCAGCTCGTTCATCAGCTGCTCGTCGATGTGCAGCCGGCCGGCGGTATCCAGAATCACATAGTCGTTGCCGTAATCCCGGGCGTGAGCCACCGCCTTTTTGGCGATGTCCACCGGGTTTGCCGTGCCCATCTCAAACACCGGGACGCCGGCCTTCTCCCCCACCACCTGCAGCTGGGTGATGGCGGCGGGGCGGTAGACGTCGCAGGCCACCAGCAGCGGCCGGTGCCCCTGCTTTTTGAGCATCAGGCCCAGCTTGCCGGAATGGGTGGTCTTGCCGGAGCCCTGTAAGCCGCACATCATGACGATGCAGGGCGGCCGGTTGGCGGTGGCCAGCCGGGCGGCCTCTCCGCCCATGAGGGCGGTCAGCTCCTCGTTGACGATTTTGATGACCATCTGCGCGGGGGTCAGGCTTTCCAGCACCTGGGAGCCGATGGCCCGCTGGGTGACGCTGTTGGTAAAGTCCTTGGCCACCTTATAGTTCACGTCCGCTTCCAGCAGGGCCAGGCGCACCTCGCGCATGGCCTCCTTGACGTCCGCTTCATTCAGTTTGCCCTTATTGCGCAGCCGCTTGAACGCGGCGGACAGCTTATCGGAAAGGCCCTCAAAGGCCATGGTGGTCACCTCTCAATACAAAATGTTGAATCTGTGATATTATTACGCTCTGGAAAGATGGTCGGACAGGGTCAGAATCCGTTTGGCCCGCTCGTCAATCTCCCGGGAATAGCCATAGCGGTCGTTGTATTCCTGAATGTCCTGGGCGGCGGCGCGGATGGCCTCGAAGCCGTCCCGCATCTCGCGGAACCGCTTGGCCAATCCCAGGCGCTCCTCCATCTCGAGCAGCTGGGCCTCGGCCCGCTTGATGGAATCCCGCACGCCCTGGCGGGTGATGCCCTCGTTTTCCGCGATTTCGGACAGGGAAAGGTCGTCGTTGTAGTACAGCTCCACCACATCCCGCTGCTTTTCGGTCAGCATATCGCCGTAAAAATCAAACAGCAGGGATATCTCCAGGTTTTTCGCCATACTGCCCGGCTCCTTTCCCACCCATTGAGTGTAAAGTAAATAACTTTACAGATTATACAACAAGACACGGATTTTGTCAAGAGGGCGCGGGGAAAAAATGGGATGAAAAATCCGCCGCCGAAAAACGGCGGCGGAGGAGACTTATTGGCAGGCCGATCAGCCGGCGGGGGCCGGGCGCTTGCGGTTCAGCCAGGCGATGGTGTCCCGGATGGTCTGGTACAAATCCCGGGGCTGATACCCCAGCTCCCGGGTGGCCTTGTCGTGGGAGAAGCGGTCGTTGCTCGCCAGGGTATACAGGGAATACTTGGTGTAGAGGGGCCGCTCGCGGCGGCGCTTGGCCACCCACTCCAGCATGGGCGCGGCCGCCCGGGCCATCCACATGGGCAGCACCGGCAGCTTCCGGCCGCCCTGCACCTTCTTGGCGATGCGCAGCACGTCCTTGACCTCGTAGTGCCGGTTGGACAGGATGTAGCATTCCCCGGCCCGGCCCTTGTCCACGGCGGCCAGGCAGCCGGCCGCCACGTCCCGCACGTCCACGAAATCGTAGCCGCCCCGCACGCAGGCGGGCAGCTTGCCCCGCACGTAGTCTACCACCAGCTGCACCAGATGGTTGCCGGAGGCGTCGTAGGGGCCGAGGATGCCGGAGGGGTGCACCACCACGGCGTTCAGGCCGGCGGCCGCGGCGTCCAGCACGATCTGGGTGGCCTCCGCCTTGGTCTTGGCATAGCCGCCCACCACCTCGTCGGGCGAAAAATGATGGACCTCCCGCAGCACCTGCAGCCCGTCCTTCTCCGGGATGGCGTGCACCGAGCTGACGTACACCAGCCGGCTCACCCGATGCTCCAGGCACAGCGCGGTGATGTTGCGGGTGCCCCCCACGTTGACGGCGTACATGGCTGGCGAGACCTTATCGGCAATGTCGACGATGCCGGCGGTGTGGATCACCACCACGTCCCGCCCGTCGGTATCGGCGAACAGCGGCTCCAGAGTGGCCTTGTCCCGGACATCCCCCTTGAAATACCGGACGGCGCCGGCATCCGCCACCTTCTCGGCGGGGAGCACCAGCCCCCGCACCGTGGCGCCCGCCCGGCGCAGCATACGGACGATGGTGCCGCCCAAATGCCCGTTGGCGCCGGTAACGATATAGATTCTATCCATGGCGAAAAGCTCCTTTGTTTACAATTGCAGCGTTGATTTTCTTATCCGTTTATATCATACTATAAAGTATACCCGCAAACAATCGACAGAATCCGGACGCTTGTCAGTTCTTCAACATATCCGACAAGACTTGTTGAAAAAGGAAGTGTGTTCATGAAAACGTTACCGTCCGATCACCGCACCCGCGTGACCAAGATGCTGATCCGCCGGGCGTTTACCGATTTGCTGCGCAGCAAGCCCATCCAGAGCATCACCATCCGGGAGCTTTGCGAGCGGGCCGGCATCAACCGGGGCACCTTTTACTGCCACTATACCGATATCTACGATCTGCTTCACCAAATGGAAGAGGAGATGCTGGAGGACTTCAACAAGGCGCTGGAGCCCCTGCTGTCTGCGGGGGGCGAGTCGTTTCATCCCGTGGACATCAGCACCGAGATTTTCCAGTGCCTCAAGGACAACTCCGACATCTGCGCGGTCACGCTGGGCCCCTACGGCGACAAGGAGTTCCTGGCCAAGCTCATCAATCTGGGGCGGGACCGGTGCTTCGGCTCCTACGCCCAGTATTTCAAGGACGCCACCCCCAAGCAGATCGCCTATTTCTACGCGTTCGTCAGCTCCGGCTGCATGGGGCTGCTGCAGCAGTGGCTGGACGACGGGATGACCACCCCGGCGGGCGAAATCGCCCAGATGGCGGAAAACATCATGCTCTACGGCATGGGCTTCTTGGGAAAAATGGGATGAAAAAGGCTCCGGCTTGCGTCATGCAGCCGGAGCCTCTGCTTTTGTCAATCCGCTTCTTCGCCCAGGCAGACGCCGTTCTCGTGGCCGGTGATCCGCACGTCCAGGCAGGAGCCCAGCGGCCGGGCGGTGCGCACCCGCACGGGCAGATAGTTGGGGGCGTACCCCTCGGCCAAGCCGTCCTCCCGGCGGGTTTCCAGCAGCACGGCGGCGGTGGATCCCACCTGCGCCGCGGCATAGGCATCCCGCAGGCGGTCGCCCAGGGCCGTCATCCGGCGGCTGCGTTCCGCCTTGACGGCGGCGGACAGCTGGCCCGGGGCCTTGGCGGCCGGCGTACCGGGGCGGCGGGAATAGGCGAAAACGTGCAGGCGGGAGAAGCCGACGGCCTCCACGAAGGCCAGGGACTGGGCGAACTCCTCCTCGTCCTCGCCGGGGAACCCCACCATCACGTCAGTGGTCAGGGCGCAGCCGGGGAACGCCTCCCGCAGCCGGCCGGCGATCCGCCGGTATGCGGCGGTGTCGTAGTGGCGGTTCATCCGCCGGAGGGTGGCGTCGCAGCCGCTTTGCAGCGCCAGATGGAACTGGGGGCACAGCCGAGGCTGCGCGGCCAGGCGGCGCACCACCTCCTCCGACAAGGCGTCCGGCTCGAGAGAGCCCAGGCGCACCCGCTCGATCCCCTCCACGGAGCAGGCGGTCTCCACCGCGTCGGCGATGGACAGGCCCCATTCCTGGCCATAGGCGGTCAGGTTGATGCCCACCAGCACCACCTCCCGGAAGCCCCGCGCCGCCAAGGCGCGCAGCTCATGGGCGACATCCTCCGGCGGCTTGGAGCGGACGCGTCCCCGGGCATACGGGATGATGCAGTAGGAACAAAAGCGGTTGCACCCGTCCTGGATCTTGACGAACGCGCGGGTGCGGCCCTGGAAGTCGTCGATCTCCAGCGGCTCCAGCCGCGCGTCGTGCTCCCCGATGTCCACAATCCGCCGGCCGCTTTGGAAGAAGGCGGCGAGATGGCGGGGCAGGGCGCGGCGGGACGCGTTGCCCAGCACGATGTCCGCCTCGGCGAAGCCCTCCGCCTCCTCGGGGAAGGCCTGGGGCATGCAGCCGGTGAGCGCCAGCACGGCGTGGGGGTTGTCCCGCCGGCAGCGGCGCAGCAGCTGCCGCAGCTTCCGGTCGCTTTCGCCGGTCACGGTGCAGGAGTTGATGACCAGCCCGTCGGCGGACAGGGCCGCCTCGTCGCCGGGGACAAACTCCCCCGTCTCGAAGCCCTCGGCCTCCAGAAGGCGGCGCATGGCCTGGGTTTCGTATTGGTTCACCTTGCAGCCCAAGGTGTGAAAGACAATTTTCATAAGAATGAACAGCCCTTTCCGTGCAATCCGTCTATGTCATGCGGTTTGCATGTTCCTCACACTTTCACCATTATAATCGAAATATGCCGCAATTTCAATCAACAGTTTGTTCCCTTTCCCGGTTGTTTTCCGTGTGCTTTGCGGATATAATGAACAATGGGTTACAGGTGCTACTCCCCATTACGCGGGTCTTATCCCCGCCTCCGGAAGCGTAAACCTTCAACAACATGAACAGGAGAGGGGTCTTTCAGATGTATAAAGCGACCGTGCATTTTGAAACCGTGGTGGAAGCCAAGGCTTTTGTCACCGCCAGCAACGAGGTGGACTTTAAAGTAGAGTTGGTGTCCGGCCCGTATATCATCGACGCCAAGTCTATCATGGGCCTGTTCAGCCTGGATTTATCCAAGCCCATCGAGCTGCAGGCCTACTGCAAGGACGACGGCACCTTCGCCGCGTACAAGGAAAGAATCAAGGAATTCCTCCTCGAAGAATAAAACCCGCCGCCGGCAGCCGCCGGCGGCGTTTTTTTGCCCATAAGCGAGATAAACGGCGGTTTTTCCGCATATGCTGTACCGAACAGGCGGGAACCCGTGAAGGGGACTCCCGCATTTGGCAGAAAGGGCGGAGAAACACATGAAACACAACAAGCGGGCGCAGCGGCTGCTGGCGGCGCTGTGCTGCACAGCCCTGCTGGCGGGCTGGGGCGGGCTGGAGGCCTTCGCCAAGGAGGCACCGGCGCTGATGACCGACGAGAGCGACGGCGCCACGGCGGCGCAGCTCCTCCAGGAAACCGACGACGAATGGGTGACCACCGCCACCCAGCCCGCCGACGCCGGCTCCCTGTCGGTGGCGGGCAAGGGCGCGGTGCTCATGGAGCTGTCCAGCGGACAGATCCTGTTCGAGCAGACCCCCCATGAGAAGGTGGCCATCGCCTCGGTGACCAAAATCATGACCCTGCTGCTGGTGATGGAAGCGCTGGACGCGGGGCAGATCTCCCTGGACGACAAGGTATCCTGCTCCGCCACCGCGGCCTCCATGGGCGGCAGCCAGATCTGGCTTAAGGAGGGGGAGGTCATGACCGTCCACGAGCTGACCAAGGCGGCGGCGGTGGTCTCGGCCAACGACGCCTGCGCGGCCCTGGCGGAGCATATCTGTGGCTCCATTGACGCCTTTGTGACCAAAATGAACGAACGGGCGGCCCAGCTGGGCATGGCGGACACGAAATTCCTCGATTGCAGCGGCCTGAGCGACGACGCCTATTCCTCCGCCCACGACGTGGCCGTCATGTCCCGGGAGCTGATGAAGCACAAGAAAATCACCGAGTACACCACCATCTGGATGGATACCCTGCGGGACGGCAAGTCCCAGCTGGTCAACACCAACAAGCTGGTGCGCCACTACAAGGGGGCCACCGGGCTGAAAACCGGCACCACCCAGAAGGCGGGCCACTGCCTGTCCGCCACGGCACAGCGGGACGGCATGGGCCTGGTGGCGGTCATTCTGGGCTGCTCCACCACCGACGAGCGGTTCGGCGGCGCGCGCAAAATGCTGGACTACGGGTTCGCCAGCTACGGCATCCACACGCCTCAAATCGACCAGAACCAGCTGCAGCCGGTCAAGGTGCTGCGGGGGGTGGAGCCTCAGGTGGACATCACGGTGGAGACGCCCGCCCCCGTCCTGGTCAAAAAGGGGCAGGAAAAAGCCATCGTCACCACCATCGAGCTGGCCGAGGACCTGGAAGCGCCGGTTCTGCAGGGCCAGGTGGTGGGCGAGGTCGTCCTCAAGCTGGACGACAAGGAGGTGGCGACCTACCCCATCCGGGCGGCCAAGGCTGTCGGCGCGGTCAATTTCGGCGTGGCCTTCCGCTGGCTGTTCGACGCCCTGCTGGGCTGACGCGCGGGAGGGAATCCCCTTGCAGCCATTTGAAAAAGACCTCCTTCATGCGCGGAAAGCCGCCCCTTTGATGGGGCGGCTTTTTTTATGCCTCTTCCCGCTCCTCCGCGAATAGAAGGACGAAGGCGGCGGCCAGCAGGACACAGCCGGCCAGGGCCGCCCGCACGCCGAGCAGGCGGCCAAGCAGCGTGCCCCCCGCCGCACCGGCGACGAAAAACAGGAGGATGCCCGCGTATTGCAGCCCGGCCCGCAAATCCTCCCGCCGCCGCTGCGCCGCGTACCGGCACAGCCGTTCGGTGGCGGAACGCAGGTTGCCGGTGCACATGGTGGTGGCGAAGGCGTTGCCCTCCAGGGCGCGGAAGGCCTGCACCTGCATGGCGCACAGGAAGGAAATGGCCACGTTGGCCGCCATATCCCACCGCCCCGCCGGGAGGAAGGCCACCGCCAGCAGGATGGCGCACTCGGCCCCCAGGACGATTTGCCGCCAATGGAGGCGGGCGGCCCGTCCCCGCGGCGAGGCGGCCCAGCGGCGGCGCAGCCCCTCGGTGGCGGCCACGCCGGCAGCGAAGGCCAGGATAGGCACGAGATACCCCAAGGCCCGGCCGGGCTCCCCCTCGGCCAGCCGCATGCCCAGCAGCACGATGTTGCCGGTCTGGGCGTTGGCGAACACCCCGCCTCGCAGCAGGTAGGTATAGGCGTCCAGGAAGCCCCCCGCCGCCGCCAGCAGGGCCCCCAGGGCAAAGGTTTCGGACAGCGGGGGCCTTCGCGCCCCCGCGGGTTGTCTGCGCATGGTTTATTCCGCCTCCTCGCAGCGGTAGACATAGGCGGCGCGGCGGATGAAATCCTCGGTCAGGCCGAAGCGCTCCGCCAGCTCCCACACCTCGGTGCAGCCCTCCTTCACCGCCCGCTCCAGCTCCTCCTTCGGCAGCAGGGCGTGCACCGCCCATTTATCCGCCCGGTACTCGTGCCGCTCCCGCACGTCGCAGGCGCTGCTCCGGCTGTAAAAGCTGCCGGTGACACAGTGGCCGATTTCGTGGGCCAGCTTCACCCGCCCATCGGCCATGCTGCCGATAGCCAGGGGATCCAGCGCGATGTAGCACCGCCCGGCCATGGTCAGGGACAAGCACCCGCAGGCCGGCAGCGGGCCGTAGTAGACCTCGATGTCCCGCCCGGCCGCGTATTCCAGCAGCCCCGGCTCCCCGGCGATTCCGGATGATTGGCGCAATGCATTTCACTTCCCTTACTTCTCCGGCCGCGCCCCCCGCAGCCTCTGGCTCAGCGCGGTGAGCAGGTCGGACATGAACAGAATGTTTTGTCCACCCGTATGGTCGTAGGCTCTTTCTCTTAGGAGCGCATCGACGGTCACGGTCAGACGGCACCGCCCCTCCCCCAGCCGCTGAACTGTGAGGATACAGACGTAATCGTTGGTGCGCAGATACCGGCGGGTGATGGACGCCTGGGCGTATAAAAGCGCTGGGTCGATGCTAGGCCGTGCCCATTTCGGGCAGCGGCCCATGGACAGCAACGCCTCATAGGCGGCGGACAGCGCCGTTTCGGCCGCTTCCGGGACCTCGATGCTCACCTGTGTGTTCATAAAGCTCTCCCCCCTTCCGGGTGAAACTATCTCGCTCCGAGAATACGCCCCCTTTTATTCCTCTTCCTTCTGGCGCGCCTGGATGAACTGGGCGAAGCGCTTGACCTCCGCATACATCTCGTCCGTCACCGGGCCGCTCCCCTGGAACAAGGCGAACTTGATATCCTCGTCGCTGACGACGCCCAGATCTCCGCCCTCCCGGCGTTCGGTTTTCCCCAGCAGATAATCCACCGACACATGGAAATAGTCCGCCACCCGGGACAGCGTCTCGGCGTCCAGCGTCCGGTTCTCGTTCTCCCAGTTGGAAACCGTGTTCTGCGCCACCCCCATGTCCTTGGCAAACTGCGCCTGACTGATCCCCGCCTGGGTTCGCATGGTCTTGAGCCTGAGCATATTGACCGCCCTTTCTTCCGTGAAATAGTTTTCTGCACTGCCAGAATATCACTTCACGAGAAAAAAGTAAAGAAATATTTCCGAAAAATTCAAATATGGGATTGACAGGCATCTCACAGCGTGCTATAATCACGTCATGAGATACATTCCATCTCAAATATTCGAACTGGGAGGTTTTGTATATGCGAGGTTGGCTCAGGCAGCTGCGCAAGGATCGGGGACTGACACAGAGGGAGGTGGCCGCGCGGCTGGGGATTTGCCAAAGCTACTACGGCTACATCGAGACGCGGGGGCGGCAGAAGAAAATCGACCTGCCCCTGCTGGCGAAAATCGCCGGGGTGTTCCAGGTGCCGCTGATGGCCCTGGTGGACATCGAGACCAGCGCGGCGGAGGACATGGAAAAGAAGCCGGGGGAACGCTCATGAGCGGGACGGCGGCCCCTTCCGAGGGGGCAAGTACCAATATATACCAATGCCTGTCCAATAAAGGGGACACACGCGCCTTGGGCAAATCCGATTTGCTGGGCGGGCCGATCATCGATGCGCTGCTGGACATGCCGGAGGGGACGGACAAGATCCTGCGGCAGGTGGAGCTGGAGGAACGGGCCAGGGATTTGGGCATCAAGGCCGCGTTTGACCGGCTGCTGAACAGCCGGCGGAAGGAATGGCAGGCCGCCATGCGGGTGCGGCGGCGGGAGCTGAAGGCCGCGAAGCGGCCCATCTCCCTCCAGGCGGGGGAGGACGGATCGCTGGATCGCATCGAGAACTATCTGCGCATTCTGACCGAGGACCCGGCCTGGAAGAACCAGCTGTGGTTCAACGAGCTGACCCACGCGCCGGAATGGCGGAGGCCGGGGGAACCGGCCCAGCGCTGGGCCGAGAACCTCGAGGCCACCCTGAGGCTGTACATCGAGAGCGTCTATGGCCTGCACAACCCGAAAAAGCTGACCGACGCGCTGCAAATCGCCTTCCACCTGCAGCCCTATCACCCGGTGCGGGAGGCGATCACGGCCCTGCGGTGGGACGGGAAGCCCCGCCTGGAGGAGATGCTCATCCGGTATCTCGGCGCGCCGGACACCGCCTATACCCGGGAGGTCAGCCGCCTGATTTTCGCCGGCGGCATCCACCGGGCCTTCCGGCCGGGCTGCAAGTTCGACGTGATGCCGGTGCTGGTGGGCCTGCGGCAGGGGGAGGGCAAATCCACCTTCGTGCGGTGGCTGGCCATGGACGACGCCTTCTTCCGGGAGGTCACCGTCCTGGAGGGGCAGAAGGGCTCCGAAGCCGTGGAGGGGGCCTGGATCTGCGAAATGGCCGAGCTGCTGGCCCTCCGGCGGGCCAAGGACGCGGAGGCGGTCAAAGGCTTCATCTCCCGCCAGTCGGACAGCTACCGCCGGCCCTATCAGCGGCACACCGAGGACGTGCCCCGCGGCTGCATCTACATCGGCACCACCAACCGCGCGGAGTTTTTAACGGACGTTACCGGGAACCGCCGTTTCTATCCCATCACCTGCCGGGGAGACGGCTCCGACCTGTTCGCCCGGGAGGAGGAGGTCCGTGCCGACATCCGCCAATGCTGGGCCGAGGCATACCAGCGATTCCGAACTGATTGTCTGCCGGAAGTTGCAAATCGCAACATTGAGGAGGAAGCGGAGACGGCGCGGGAGGCAGCCCAGGCGGAGGATGTCCGGCGGGGGCTGATCGCCGACTATCTGGAAAACCGGCGGGAGGTCTGCATCCTGGAGCTGTGGCGGGAGGCCCTGCAGGAGCCGGGAAAGCCCGCCCTCAAGCAGAGCTTGGAGATTGCCGACCTCCTGCAGGGGCTGGAGGGCTGGGAGCGCGGATCCGGCAGCCGCCGGTTTTCCGGCTATGGCGTCCAGAAATATTGGGCAAAACACACAAAGAATTTGTAACCGGAGGCCATCGGGTTACAATCCGGTTACAGGCCGGTAACCCGCATGGCGCCTAGGTTTTTCTCCATTGTAACCCATGTAACCAGTTTTATATAAAAGATGTACCTATAGGAACGGTACAGGAAAAGAGGGTAAGAGAACCTATTGAAAAATACCGGTTACACCGGTAACACAGGGCCGGCCGAAAGGAAACGAGCGGCGATTTAGCCTTTGTGAAAATAACTATTGTTTATAATAGCTGTTGATAAATAGAAAGGAGCCATTTTTATGCCGATGAAAAAGGATTTGAAGCTGGACCAGTATGACATCAGCCCCTACGCTTACCGGGAGCTGCACAATTTCTGCCTGCAGTATCCGGAGAAGAAGCGGCGGCTGCGGGAGCTGGAAAGCCCCTTCGGTGGGCCGCGGGGCAGCGACCCCACCGCCGGACGGGCCACCCGGGCGGCGACCCTGGCGGCGGACATCGCCCTTATCGAAAAAACGGCCCGCCAGGCGGCGGGCGCGCAGGCCCCCTATCTGGTGGAGGCGGTGACCGAGGACATGCCCTGGCACTACCTGCGCATGCGCAAGGGCCTGCCGCTGGGCGAAAAAAGCTTCAACGGCATCCGGAGGCAGTTCTACTATCTGCTGGCCAAGGAAAAGCGGATCGTGTGAAAAATCCACACAATTCACTTTGCCCTTGCAGGAGTCATCCGTTCAGAGACGCGAAATACTCATCTGGGGTTATGGACTCGACCGGGGGAATATCGAGAATAAAGACGGCGGATGTACCGGTAGCGTCATCATCATCGATTCGGACTTCTAGATTTTGTGCGCCACTGGGAACGTTGGCCCCGACATAGCCCCTCGTCCGTTTACCAGGTGCAAGTTTAGTGGCATTTAAACGCTGTTCAGCACCTTTTTCCACACCGTTTAAAAGATTCTCCGAAACCGCTATATCATCAACGTATAGGTCACATGAACCTACATAATAATCTTTTTGAGATGCCGTATTCTTAATTTCAAAACCCACGACAACCAAAATTTGATTGTTTTCTTTAAGTGCAGGAGTTTCAAACGCTTTGATATCATAGGCCGTTACATCTACCCAGGAACCTTTACATGTTTTGTTGATTTCCAAGACAGGTTCCGTCTTTTTCGGCCAAGTCGCAATGAAGAATGGAATCAAGAAAGCAGCACCAATAGCAAGGCAAATAATCGGCACAATAAGTCGGAGAGTTTTATTCATATTCTCAACCCTTTTCTCGGTTTTTATCATTCTATAAGAAACAACAGGACTGGTGGGCAATGAAGCAGCGGGTGGAGGATTATGCGAAGGCGAAAGAAAAGTTGAGGCCTGCCGTCATTTAATAGACGCGGCATATTTCTCCAGCGTCATGGTCTCGACCGGCGGCACGTCAAAGTTGAACACCGCATATTTATCAGGAGAAATGCCGTTCTCATAAACGTATACCTCGATGCTTTTGGTGTCCGCAGGGATACGCGTGCCCCAATAACCTTTCGCACGTTTTCCAGGGGCCAGATTATTAATGCCAATAAACATGTTTGTTCCAATTAAATAATCTTTTGAAGTGACCACTACGTCATCAATGAACACATCATAGGCTTCTGTTGTCAACACATAATCATTTGTCGAGGACATGTTTTCAATTTCAATCCCCATAATTATCAGAACCTGTTTTTTCCCTTAAGCTCGGCGGATGTAAATGTCTTTAAATCATATACCGTAGCATGCATATCGGAGCCTTTATACAGTTGATTCAGCTCCGTTATAGGTTCAGATATAGGTTCAGAACTCGTTAATCCTTGACTTGAATGAATCGAAGAATTCGGCTTTTTAGTTGGCAGGAGATTACAGGCCGAGCAGGAAAGCACGGCCATAGCGCAAATCATCGTCACAAGAATCCGCTGGAAATTTTTCAATGTTCTCAACCCTTCATTTTAGCTTTAGCCCAAATACATATTCCCTCTTCTTTTCATGCGGTATGCACCTCTAGTAAAGGCTTCGTCTTCCAGGCTTTTCCATTACCTTCAGTATACCTGACTGGGAAGCGGGCTGCAAGCGGTAACGTGTGTAAATTTTTCACAAATGCCAAAAAATTTCCCCAATTTTATAGCATGGGTGCCGGTCATGGGTCCGACTTGGGTGGTAAATTGAATACAGGAGCCGGACGGGAAGGCGAGGCGCGGAGGGTCCGCGGCCTCTTCCGGTTTCCGCCATAGGAAGGAAGTGAACAAGATGGAATCTATCCGCGTCACCTGCCTGCTGGACAGAAGCTGGGATATCACGGCCAAGGAGTATATCGGCACGCAGAAAGCCGGCCTGCTGCTGGATACAGCCAGCGAAGAGGAGGACGGCAAAACGGTCCCGACGGGAATCGTGCTGCTGGACGACGGCGCCTTCGCGTCCGTTCCTTTGGAGTTCATCCGCAAAGAAACCACAGCCAATTAAGAAAGGATGTCATGACCATGAACAGACTGTCTGCCAACAGCACCAAGATCTCCTACAAAACCGGCTCCGACGATTCCGCCGTCTTCAAAGAGCTGGAATTCCTGATGGAAGTCCCGGAATTCGGCGGCGCCCCGGAAAAAATCGACGTCACCGTCCTGTCCGACAAGGTCAAGAAGTTCGTGCCCGGCACCGTGGATCTGGGCGACCTGGTGTTCAAGTTCCTGTACGACAATTCCAGCGCCGATTCCAGTTACCGGGTGCTCAAGGGGCTGGCCGACGCCGGCACCGCCGCCACCTTCCAGCTGACCTATCCCGACGGCACGGCCCATGAGTTCGACGCGGTGCCCGCCGTCAAGATGGACGCCGGCACCCTCAACGGCGCGCTGACCTTCAGCTGCACCATGGTGCTGCAGAGCGACATCAAGGTGACCAACCCCGCCTAAAGAACCACGACACAAGCGGAACGGGGCCGGCGATGGCCGGCCCCGTTTTCTACCACGATTCACACTTACAAAGGAGCGAGACGCATGAATAAATTCTATACATTGACCGTCGGCGGCGAGGACTACAAGCTGCGCCTGACCGCGAGCGCCATTATGGCCATCGAGAAGAAGCTGGGCAAGTCCCTGTTCGCGGCGCTGGAGCACATCCAGGACAACATGGTGGAGACCATCACCACCATCCTGTGGGGGGCCATGCAGCCGCTGAACGCCGGGTTCTCCATGGAAAAGGCGACGGCGCTGTTCGACGATTACATCGACGAGGGGCGCTCCATCGAGGAGCTGATGCAGGAGGTCAACGGCCTGTTCGAGGTCTCGGGTTTTTTCAAAAAGGGTCAGGCGTAGACGCGCCTGACCCGCATGAACACTACCCGGAATATCTCTATTACACCGCCTTAGCTTCCGGTGTTTCTTGGAGAGATATCGGAACCATGAGTGTCGAGGAGATTGCCCTAGCCTCTCAAGCCCATCAGGAACGAACACAAGAATTTGCCCGGCTTCTCGCCTGGATCGTATACAATGGCGCGGCACTGGCAGGTATAGCTATGAACGATCCCAAAAGGTATCCAACGCTTGAAGACGCGTTCCCGAAATTATTCGAGAAAAAAGAGCAGCAGAACTGGTGGGAAATTAAAGAACGTGTCAATACTTATGCAAAAGAATGGCGAGATGTTCACAATTCAAATTAAACTAGTAGAGCGGCGACATATAGTATGGAAACGGCTCAAATTTAATTAACCATGCGTTATTAGTATTTTCTCTAAAAGTTAAAATACCACATTGTCCAATCGGTAATGCAGAATATAAATTTTCTGGTACAACGATCTCCTTTGAAATCCCATTTTCAAAAACACACAATACAACATAAGCACCGGCAGGAGGCCATCTAGGTGAATGTAGATCAAGTACAGGCACACGTCTTTTGCCATCAATTCTGGCATTTACGCGGTACTCAATAGAGTTCCATAGCATTTCCTGCTTACGAAACCATCTCATATAAAGAGCTAGTGCTATCACCACAATAGAGTTTAATATGACAAACAGCATGTTGATTTCATAAGGGATTTTCCCAGTAAGAAACAATACTAAACACACTACTAATATTACTAGCATTATGCATTGTAATATGATAAGGCCATACTTAATCCATTTATATTTTTTCGTTACAAACAGCCCCCTACTAATCTAAATTTTTAATAATAAAGAAAGGAGAATCGTCTTGGCCAATACATCATTCGATGTCAATGCTCTATTGAGTAGCCTAACACAATTTGAGCAAGCCGCAGCTACATCCGCTAATGTTTTTCGAGCCACATTCGAAACACAGGTGGCTGGGCTATCTCCGGTTTTCGATCAAACTGCTATTGCCGCTACAACTGCATTTGATACATCAGCCTTATCAGTGGGCACATCATTTAGCACCGCCTTTGCCGGTATTGATGCCTCCGCTGCTACATGTGCTTCAAATTTCGTGGGTAACTTCAGCTCGGCAACACTTTTGTTGGATACAGGCTGTCTACAAACATCTATAAACATAGGATCTTATTTTCAAAGTACCGGCCTGCTTATCTCAGATATGTTTATGGCAACCATTGCTGCCATGTTGACGGGCACAATGTTATTAAACGCGGGGGTTGGAGCCAGTTGTCTTATTCTAGAATCGATTTTTTCAGTTAGCTTTAGCAATATCAGCGCTGCATTCGGATTAACGATTACCAGCATGCTGCTCGGAATTACAACCGCATTCGCCTTTATGAGTTCTGGCAGTGCAATAACTGCTACCGCCATCTCAGGCTGCTTTGCCACCGCTTTTGCCCTCATTGGAGGGGCTGCTACAATCATGGGAGGAACTGTATGTCTTACTTTCGGGGCCATAGAAAAAGCTTTAGGCCCTACAGTTTCCCAAATATCTCAGCTTTCGGGTGGATTCGGGGATGCTTTAGGAATCATTGGTACCCTTTTAGGCATAGCCTCTTCTGTTGTCGGCATGATTACGGCGCTAGGAGGCGCTGGTTCAATCTGCGGCACTGGTATGCTATATGCTGGAGTAGGCTTATTAGCCGCCGGTGCAGGCCTTTTGTTTATAGCTACAGCAGCTGTGATCGCGGCAAAAGCCCTCTATCTTGTTGTAAAACTATCTGGACATTCTACCAATGGAGTAACCTCTGCCGATTTCGGTATCAATATTAATGTAAATCCACCAGATATAAAAAGAGCTGCCTCCGGCGGCTTCCCCTCTATGGGCCAGATGTTCATTGCCCGGGAGGCGGGGCCGGAGCTGGTGGGAACCATCGGTTCCCGCTCGGCGGTGGTCAACAACGACCAAATCGTCGAATCGGTGTCCGCCGGCGTTTACCGCGCGGTGAAGGCCGCCATGGGCCAGAACGGCGGCGGGGTCATCCAGCTGATCCTGGACGGCACGAAGGTGGCCGAGGTGGTGTCGGACAACGTCAACGCCATCACCCGCCGGACAGGCCGCTGCCCCATTCTGGTCTGATTTTCCCATTGATCCCGCGCAAAAGCGGATTCCAGCATTTTCCTATTTACCAGTATACTACAAGCCGGGCATTCCGGCAAGTCGGATTTTGGAAATTTCTACCGGGAAAGGAGCCACCTATGCGGTACTACCCAAAATTTTTGCTCATCGGCGATTCCATCGGTGAGGACACCTGGAACCTGACAGATTTGAAGACCCCCGCCGCCTTCAACGTCAGCCTCTCCGACCTGACGGCTTCGGAGCAGCGCAGCGCGTCGGGGCTGGTGGTGCGGGACCGGATCGGCACCAAGCGCACGCTGTCCCTGTCCTACAACGCGCTGACAGACAAGGAGCTGCGCACCATTTTACAGGCCGTCTCCCCCCTGTACGTCTACATCACCTATCCCGACCCCCTGGAGGGGGAGGCCACCCGGCAGTTTTACGTGCAGGATCGGGGGGTGGACATGGTCCGCTATGACCCGGCCAAAAGGCTGTGGAACGGCCTGAGCCTGACGTTTGTGGAAAGGTAGGCGGGCGCTTTTGCAAAATGCAAGATTTTGCAAAAGCGCCCCTGTCCCTGCGTATATTTATACGTTGTGCAACCGTTCCAATATCGTGCGAAAGGATGGAGTAACCATTATGGTATCGGTATCCCCAGCGTTTCAGGCCGCCGCGACCGCCGACGAGCGGCGGGTGGTGGGCTATCTTTACAGAGGCAATGAGAAATTATACGGCGGCGACGTGATCCAGTCCATGAAAATCACGGAGCTGTGCGGCGGCGGGGAGGATCTCGTCCCCGGGGTGTGCGCCTGCTCGGAGGCAGAGGCGGTGCTGCTGAACCTGGACGGGGCGCTGGACGGCGTGTTCCAGACCGGGCAGGAGCTCATCCCCCATCTGGGCTTCCTGACGGAAAACGGGGAGGAAACGGTGCCCATGGGGGTGTTCGCCATCACCTCGGTGGAGAACCAGGACGGCAAAATCACCCTGAAGCTCAGCGACAGGATGCTGCGGCTGGAGCAGCCGGTGACCATCGAGACGCAGGGGGCGAACCCCGTGCTGCGCTTCGGAGAGAAAGCCAGAACGCTGTACCTGCCGTACACCCTGGCCGCCTTGTTTTCCGGTTTGTGCTATGTGATGGATATGGAGTTTACCAGCATTACTTTTCCAAACAACACCTATGTGCCCGGCAACGTTCTTGAGGGCGAAACCAGCGGGCGCAATCTGCTGGCCTATATCGCCCAGGCGGCGGGCTGCTTCGCCCGGATGGATCGAAACGGCAGACTGGAGCTGAAATCCTATACGGCCGCGGACGCTCCGCTGGGGCTGGACGACTATTTCACCGTGAAGGAGGCGGGCTTTTCGGTGCCCGCCATCACCGCGCTGACAGTGCGGGCGGAGGAAGGCGACGTGGGCCGCACCATCGGCGAGCCGGGGGTGAGCTACGTCATCACCGGCAACCCGCTGCTCTACCGGCTGAACAGTATGAGCGATTACGCGCCGATTATGCAGAACATTCTGGACGGGATGGGGGCGCGGCCCTACGCGCCGATGGAGATCGAGGCCCGGGGCAATCCGGCCGTCCAGGCCGGGGACATCCTGACCGCCGCGCTGCGGGACGGGCGGACGGCCGCGCTGCCGGTGATGACCCACACGCTGACCTACAACGGCGGGCTGCGGGACACCCTGGCCTCCACCGGCAAGGCGGCGGAGGCCGGCGAGCAGAAGGGCGCGATCGGCGAAAGCCTGAAGGCGCTCAACCGCAAATCCCACGTGCTGGAAACCGACGTGGAGCACAGCAAATCGGTGATTTCGGAGATCGTCACCCAGGTGCCGTACATAGGCCCCGAGCCGCCGGAGAACCCGGAAGCCGGGCGGCTCTGGCAGGACGAGGCGGATCCGCCGGTGCTGCGGGAATGGAACGGCAGCGCGTGGATAACGGCGGCGGACAAGACCACGGTGATTTCCTCCGCCGTGCAGCAGACCAAGGACGGCATCACCATGGATTTCCTCAACGACAAGGTCAGCAGCTACATGGAGTTCACCGCCGAGGGCCTGGCCATCTACGACAGCCCCAAGGGCACCGAGGGCCGCAAAACGGTGTTCGGCTACGACACGGTGGAGCAGGTGCTGAAAATGGTGGGGGAATTCGCCACCGAACTGAAAAGTAGCAATGGCGATCACACTGCTAAGATGACCTCCTATCGGGAGGAAATTGCCGGAGGGTATTCCTTTGATTTTGTCGGGCTGGATATTTCCAACGCAAGCAATACCAATCAGCGCCTAACCTTTGGTAAAGCACCCAACTCAGTTACAGCCTTGTTACGGCACACAGATAAAAGTCAATACGGCAGTCCTTGGGTATACATACAATCCCTTGGCGATCAGCCACATGTTACTCTGCAAGCCATGCCGAATAGCTTGGATGCTGACGACAGTGCGGTTATCAATCTGTCCCGTTATGACGGCGGTAGCGAAGTCGACATATCGGCTGACAAAGTTACAGTCAATCACGAGCCGGTCTGGCACGCGGGCAACCTGAAAATCGCGCATGGCACGGTATGGATTGCGCCGCAAAGTGCCGGGGTGCCGGTATATGTGGATGTAAATTACGCGTCCACGGGCTTTTCCGGCGTTCCGGCGATTTTAGCAACCCCTTGGACGGCTATCCCGCAAACCACCTACGTCGGTATCAGCAACCCGACCTCTACAACCTGCAAGGTGTATGGCGTACGCACCGGCGGCACCGGCGGATTCACCGTCGCGTGGCTGGCTATCGGCGTATAAGGGAAGGCCTGTTCTCCTTTTTCACGCACTTCACCGACACAGCGGCATACATTATAAAGTAAAGGACTGCTTTTTCAGTTTACCCGCGTTCCCTGTTCCACGAAAGGAAGGATCGGTTTTATGGTACACACCTATTCCCTGAAAAAGGACGGCGCCACGCAGCTTTCGCCGCATTTTAAGGTGCGGGAGTTCGCGGAGCCGGGCAACGACAACATTCTGATAGACGATACGCTCATCGACCAGCTGGAGGCACTCTACGCCCGGCTGGACTGCACCAAGATCATCATCACCAGCGGCTACCGCACCGACGCGAAGGCCAGCCGCCACGCCGAGGGGCGGGCCGCGGACATCAACTGCTGGCACATGGAAAACGGCAGGGAGGTCCGCTACCAGGGCAAGCCCATCCTGCTGGCCGCCGAGGACGTGGGGTTCACCGGCATCGGCTGGAACGTGGGCAGCGCGGTCAGCCGGGCCGCCGTCCACGTGGACACCCGGGAGTCGCCCTATCGCTTCGACGAGGAGGACGGCAACCGGATGGTGAAGGGCAACAGCTGGTACGTCTACTTCGGCGTGAACAAGCCCGTCCCGCCGGGAGAAGCGCCCGACATCCTCTACCAGGTGTACACGGCGGCCAACAAATGGCTGGCGGAAATCACCAACTACGGCGCGGGGAGCCTGGGCTACGCC
>ERZ506979.63-NODE-63-length-95418-cov-8.071694_pt1 | contig 95418 bp, 81 predicted proteins | sample MGYA00512887_ERZ506979 | MGnify/ENA metagenome assembly ERZ506979 | reverse complement strand
CCCCCTCTTTTCCTTTTCTAGAAAAAGAAAAGAGGGGGGAGAAAAGAAAAAGCCTGGCCAACAGACGCACGGGAAAAGAACACATCGAATTTTTCTGTCCTATCTGCTTAGGATTGCGCTCGCCGTGGGGGAGACCCCCACTGGAAGAACGAGGCTACGCCCCGTTCTTCACCCCCCATGTAGGAAATAAATCCTGAAAAATATTCGGCGCTATAGTGCGCATCTACGCCTATCTTACCGGGAAACGTGTCCTTTTCCCGCGCTACGAGCGCGCTGACGCGCGTAGTATACTTGGGTGCGTACCCTAGTTGTACAATCCGGTGGGGTCTCCCCGTCTTAGGACGGCGAGCCCTATCAATCGAGCACGGATAAATTCTCACTTGCGGCTACCTTCCTACGGATCCCCGTATGGGCTCGGCGGCCTAAGCCGACGAGACCGGCAGGGGCAGAGCGTCCGCCCTTGTCCCTTGGTTCTCCTTATGCAGCGGAGCCCCTGGAGAGTTGGTCGCCCGACTTCCGCAACGTGTGGCTACGCACAGGCGAGGCGGGGCCGGTAGAAAGCAGAACGCTGCTGCCGCGTGGGCATTAGCGGGCGCACCAGCGGCGACACAGTGTCTAAAAGGTTTTATTTCTCTTGCGGAGGGCCAAAGCCCGCAGCGACACAGGGCTCGCCGCGAGGCACAATGTCGGCCTCTCCCCGCCGGAAAGGTACATAAGGCTTTTTCTTTCTCCCCCTTCTTTCTTTTTCACGTACGAAAAAGAAAGAAGGGGTGCGGGCGGCTTACAGGCGCAGACAGGGACGCAGGATTCTAGCCCGCATACCAACAGCAACCCCGATAGAATAATGTGAAATTTTACCACTTCTGCTGCTGTATTTGATTTTGTCGTTGACTTATTGAGTCCCGAATAGTATAATATTTTCGGGGCCTCAAAAGTGAGGTGATACAATGAGTCCCAGGACCGGCCGGCCAAAAGCAGCCAACCCCAAAAGCGTTGAAGTAAAAGTCCGGTTTACAGACAGCGACAACCAGCGCCTGCTTGCTTATAGCAAGGCGCATGGCATCACCCGGGCGGAGACTATACGAGAAGCGGTTCTGCTGCTTTTAGCCAACGAAAAATGAAGGAAGCGGTGCATCCCCTTGAAAGATGTACACCGCTTCCTCACACACCAGCCATGTTCAAAAGAACAGGAGGCATAAATATGATACCATATGCCGCCGATTCTTTCAAGCATGGCTGGACAACAGGAAAGGATGTAAAAACCATGCATAGCTTTACGGCGGATATCGAGGAATTGCTGGAAAACCGGCTGGGCGAGGTGATGGACGATCTTCTGCGGCAGAAGGGCGAGTACGCCATGGCCTGGGAACAAAGCCGGGAATTGTACAGCCGCATCGACCCGATTGTGAGCCACGAGGAGGACTTGTCCATCAGCGGCGGAGACTGCCTCAACCTCCGCGACTATCTGGAGGTGGAGGGCAGGGCGGGAAGCCTGCTGCAAGGTGAGTTATACCGACAGGGCTTCCGAGACTGCGTCCAGGCGCTCCACCTGCTGGGTGTGCTGGGGATGCGAACGGCCTCTTAACGTAAATTACGCAGAGACTGAGAAAAAGCGCGGTTCCGCGTCTATAAGACGCGAAATGCGGGCCACAATTCATGGCCCGCAAGCGGTTTTTCAGGGACGCGTTGCAAAATTCTGCATTTTGCAACGCGTCCTTCAAGGCTTGGTGTCGGAGACGGCGGTCAGCATCCAGCCGTCGTCGGTCTTCTGCACAGTGTAATACTGAGACGATTCCGCCATGTCGATGGTGGGCGTGATCGTTTTGCCCTTTTCGTCCACGCCGATCTTGGTCACCGGCACATAGCCAACCTGCAGGGTATAGGTTTTCCCCTTCTTTTTCAGCTCGCCGGCCACCGGCTCGGAACCAGGGGTATTGGGCATGAGGGGGACGTAATAGCAGTTCTCCTCCGCCTTGTACTCGAAGGAGAAGCTGAGCCCCTCGTCGCCGATGTTGTGGTGATAGGGCTTGGCGTCGGGGCCGAACAGGGAGGCGTAAGCCTCGTTGATTTCCGACAGGGGGACGATGATCCGGCCGGATCCGTCGTCGGTCTGGGCGTAGGAGCAGACGTCGTCCTTTTCCCGGAGCATGCGGATATTCTCCTGGTTGGTGATTTTCCAGACGGCGGCCATGATGAGGGCGTCCTGCTCGGTGGCGTTGATGTCGGTGAAGGCGGTGACCGGCTGATTGGCGGTCACCGGCTCGAGAAACTCGAAAATGTCCGCCTTGACTTCGGTGTCATCGACGGCCTTTCGGATGCCGTTGACCCCTAAAACGATCAGGGACACCACGCCGGTGAGGGCCAGGAGGATCACCAAAAGGCCCAGGGGGGCGGCGTACCGGAAATGGCCCTTCCGCCGGCCGGCGGCGGTGTACCGCTTGGAGGCGGGGGGCTTGGGCTCGCTGACCCGGGGAGCGGGGGTCTTATCCGCATTGTCCCCGGCGGGGATATCCTCCGGCTCCAGCCCCAGGGTGCTGGAGGGCGGCTCGGCCGGGGACGGGGCTTCCTTCTTCGGCGCGGGGGCCGGTTCCGCCGTTTTTTCCGGGGCCGGCTCCTGCGCTTTTTGGGGGGCCGGCTCCGAAGCGCCGTCCACGGGATTCTCTACCTTTTTCCACTCGCTCATCGCGTTTTCCTGTCCTTTCCTGGCGGGGAGGTCAGCGGATCTGGCCGCTGCCGATCACCACGTATTTGAAGGAGGTCAGCTCCTTCAGGCCCATGGGGCCGCGGGCATGCAGCTTCTGGGTGGAAATGCCGATTTCCGCGCCCATGCCGAATTCCCCGCCGTCGGTGAACCGGGTGGAGGCGTTGACATACACGGCGGCCGCGTCCACCGAGGCGGTGAACCGCTCGGCGGCGGACTGGCTGTCGGTGACGATGCATTCGCTGTGACCGGTGCTGTAGGTGGCGATGTGGGCGATGGCCTCGTTGAGGGAATCCACCACCTTGACGGCCATGACGTAGTCGAGATATTCGGTGCCCCAGTCCTCTTCGACAGCGGGTTCCACCGGCAGGCCGGCCAGGATGACCAGGGAGCGGGGGCAGACCCGCAGCTTCACCCCGGCGTCCAGCAGGCCCCGGGCGATGACCGGCAGGGCCCGGGGGGCGATGTCGGCGTGCACCAGCAGGGTTTCGGCCGCGTTGCAGACCGAGGGGCGGGAGGCCTTGGCGTTGACGGTGATGGCGGCGGCCATCTCCACATCGGCGGCGGCGTCCACATAGATGTGGCAGTTGCCGGTGCCGGTCTCGATCACCGGGACGGTGGCGTTGGTCACCACCGTGCGGATGAGGCTGGCCCCGCCGCGGGGGATGAGGACATCCACGTACTGGTTGAGCTTCATCAGGGCCAGGGCGGTTTCCCGGGCGGTGTCCTCGATGAGCTGGACGGTATCGGAGGGCAGGCCGCCGGCGCTCAGGCCCTGCCGCAGAGCGGCGACGATGGCCATATTGGCGCGGATGGCTTCCTTGCCGCCCCGGAGGATCACGGCGTTGCCCGCCTTGACACACAGGGCGGCGGCGTCGGAGGTGACGTTGGGGCGGGCCTCATAAATGATGCCCACCACGCCCAGGGGGACGCGGGTTTTCTGAATTTTCAGGCCGTTGGGACGGCGGTAGCCCTCCGTCACCTCGCCCACCGGGTCATTCAGGGCGACGATATCGAGAATGCCCTGGCACATGCCGCGGATGCGGTCAGGGGTCAGGGTGAGGCGATCCAGCAGGGTGGGATGCATCCCGGCGGCCTTGGCGGCGGCCACGTCCTGCCGATTGGCCGCCAGGATATCGTCGGAATGGGCGGCCAAGGCTCTGGCCATGGCGGTCAGGGCCTCGTTCTTACGGGCGGTGCCGGCCACGGCCAGCAGGCGGGAGGCGATTTTGGCGCGGGCGCCGATGTTTTCCAGCGTGTCCATGCGGTTACCCTTCCTTTCCGGTGATAGAATGCGGCACGAACAGCGTGCCCAGGGCCTGTCCCTCCATCAGGTCGTACAGGCGGGAGGGGCGCGCGCCGTTCATGATGACGGCGGGGATGCCGGCGGCCATGGCGATTTCGGCGGCGTGCAGCTTGGTGACCATGCCGCCGGTGCCCCGGTTGGAACCCGCGCCGCCGGCCAGGTTCAGCAGGTTCTGATCGATGATGCGCACCTCGGGAATGGGGTGGGCGTCGGGGTTTTGATGGGGATCGGCGTCGTACAGGCCGTCGATGTCGGTCAGCAGCACCAGGGCATCGGCCCCCACCAGCTCGGCAACCAGGGCGGAGAGGGTATCGTTGTCGCCGAACTCGATTTCCTCGGTGGCGACGGTGTCGTTTTCATTGATGATGGGCACGGCGCCGTATTCCAGCAAACGGCAGAGGGTATTGACCACGTTGGATTTGCGGCGGTCGTCCTCCACCACGTCCCGGGTGAGCAGCACCTGGGCGGTGACGTGGCCGTATTCGGAAAACTGCTTGTCGTATGTATACATCAGCTCGCACTGGCCGACGGCGGCGGCGGCCTGCTTGCCGCCGATGTCCCGAGGGCGTTCCTTCAGCCCCAGGTGGCCGGCCCCCACGCCGATGGCGCCGGAGGTGACCAGCACGATTTCCCGGCCGGCGTTTTTCAGATCGGAGAGCACCTTCACCAGCGATTCGATGCGCCGGAGGTTCAGCCGGCCGTTTTCATAGGTCAGGGTGGAGGTGCCCACCTTGACCACCAGGCGTTTGGTGTCTGCCACAGCGGACATAAGAATGATTCCTTCCTTCTTTGGTGGGTTTGATTGCGGGATGAATACGTTTCAGTATAGCACAGATTTCCCGGTCTGCCAACGGAAATTTAGCGCAGGGGCGCGAGGGCGGCGGCATAGAGGCTGTCGGGGCCGACGGGGCCCGCGGCGGCCAGGGCGGCGGGTTTGCCGGCGAAAAGCGTGCGGATGAGGGCGTCCACCTCGTCCCGGGTCACGCCGTCCAGGGCGGCCAGGACCTCCTCGTCGGGCAGCGACCGGCCGAAGGTCAGCTCACAGCGGCCGAGATTGGCGGCTTTGGCGGCCACCGATTCCATGCCGAGTATGTAGGAGGCCTTGACCTGGGCCTTGGCCCTCTGGAACTCGGGCTCGGTCACCCCGTCGAGCAGGCCGTCGAGCACGCCGCGGATTTCGGTGAGAACCAGTTCCTGCTCCTCCGGCGCGACGGAGGCGGACACGGTGAACAGGCCGGCGCCGGTATCGGCGTAGCTGCCGCTGTAGATGGAATAGGCGAGGCCCAATTCTTCCCGCAGGCGCAGGAACAGGCGGGAGGAGGCGCCGCCGCCGATGATGAAATTGGCCAGCATCATGGCATACCGCCGCTCGTCCCCGGCGGGGATGCCCCGCCAGCCAAGCTCAAGGCAGACCTGCTCGAAATCCTTGGGGCGCAGGGTGAGGGCGGGGGAGAAGGCGGGCGCGTCGGCGGCGGGACGGCCGGCCCCGCGGGGCAGAGCGGCCAGGCCGCGCTCCAGGATGTCCATCAAGGCGGCCTTGTCGAAGGCGCCGGCGGCGACCACCACCATTCGTTCGGGGGTGTATTGCTCCCGCACATAGCGCAGAAGGTCGGCGGAGGTCAGGGCGGCGACGCTTGACCGGGTGCCGCAGATGGGGCGGCCCAGGGGAGAGCCCGGCCAAGCGGCGGCGCACAGGGCCTCGTGGGCGAGATCCTCCCCCACGTCCTCGTACATGGCGATTTCATCCAGGATGACCTTGCGTTCCAGCTCCACGTCGGCGGGGGCCATGCGGGAGTGCAGCAGCATGTCGCTGAGGAGCTCCAGCGCGCCGGGGGCGTTCTGGGCCAAGGTCTGGGCATAGTAGCGGGTGCATTCCTGGGTGGTATAGGCGTTGAGGCTGCCGCCGAGCATGTCCATCTCTTCCGAAATATCCCGGGCGGATCGGGCGGCTGTCCCTTTAAACAGCATATGCTCGACAAAGTGGGATATGCCTTGGGCGGCCGCCGGCTCGTAGCGGGAGCCGGCCTCGATCCACACCCCGACGGAGGCGGACAGCGCCCCTTCCACGGGGAGAAGCAAGAGGCGCAGGCCGTTGCTCCAGGTGATTTTTTCCATATGTGTAATGTGTTCCTCTCGTTTGAATTGGCATATGGGCGGGCCGGTGAGGGTTCTTCCCAATCCCGCTCTAGTTACCTAGTACGCCCAGCAGGGCCATCAGCCAGAAGCCCAGCAGAAAGCCGTAGGTGGCCGCGTGGCCGTGATCGCCGCTCTGGGATTCGGGAATGAGCTCCTCCACGACGATGAAGATCATGGCGCCGGCGGCCACACTGAGCAGGACGGGCATGACCACGCCGCCCAGGGTGGCCAGGAAGGTGGTCATCAGGATGCCGATGATGGCGGCGGCGGGTTCGGCCAGGCTGGCCCAGAAGCCCCACCGCAGGCAGTGCCTCTGGGTGGCACCACTCTGCCGCAGGGGGAGGACGACGGCCATCCCCTCGGGGAAGTTTTGCAGGGCGAGGCCGGCGCCAAAGACCAGGGCGGCCGTCCAGGACATGCCGGCGTCCCCCATGGCGGCGGCGATGACCACGCCCAGGGCCATCCCCTCGGGAATATTATGCAGCGCCACGGCCAGCACCAGCAGCTTGGGCCGGGACATATGGCTGGGCCGGCCCTCGGGGGAGGCCTCGTCCATATGCTGATGGGGGACGAGCTTATCCAGCAGCAGCATGCCGAGACAGCCCAGCAGAAAGCCCAGGCTGACCACGGCGGCGCCGGCGGGAGTTTTGCCCGCGTTATCAAAGGCGGGGAGAATCAGCGACCAGATGGACGCGGCGATCATGATGCCCGCCGCGAAGCCCAGCATGGCGCCCTGCCGTTTGGGGCCGCCGCTCTGCATGCGGGCGGCCAGGACGGATCCGCCGAAGGTGGCGGCCCAGGGGAGAAGCATTAAAATAGCAAACAGGTCCCAGCGCATGGCGGGCCTCCTTATCGATTATTCAGCAGGAAGGTGGGAGGACAGGAAGGGGCGCAGGGCGTCCCAGGAGAGGAGAACATCCCGCTTGCCGAGGAAATAGGCCTCGTCCAGGCGGCTTCTCCGCTTTTCAAAGCGGCTGACGGTGAGGGGGGCGCTGGGGGCGACGACGACGGCTTTGCCGGTCTTTTCCAGCTCCCACAGCCAGGCGCGGGTATCGTTGTACAGGGTGTGGCGCTCGTCCAGGACGCGGATCATCTGGGGATAGTCCCGGAAGGCGCGGCGGTAGAGGGAGGGCTGGCCGGTGGGGGATTTGATGTATTCCCGGTGCTGGGTCAGCACCACCAGCACCTTGTCGCAGCCGTCGGCCAGGGCCCGTTTCACCGGGATGGGATCGGCGGTGCCGCCGTCCAGGTAGAGGCGGCCCTGGAATTCCACCATGGGGGAAAACAGGGGGATGGCGGCCGAGGCGCGCAGAAGGCGGCACTGATCGGCCATGAGAGGCTGCTTGCCGAAGTAGGCGGGGCGGCCGGTGACCACGTCGGTGACGCCGGTGACGAATTCCGTGGGGGAGGCGAGAAAAGCGGGGTAGTTGAAGGGATCGTATTTGCCTGGAATGTCGTCGAAGACGAAATCCATGCCGAACACCGAGCGGGTTTTGACAAAGTTGCGCAGGCTGATGTACCGCCGGTCGCGCAGATAGTCCATATCCACCCGGTAGGCCCGGCCCTTCTGGCCGGACACGAAGGAAATACCGTTGCCCGCGCCGGCGGAGACGCCGATGACATAATCCGGCGACAGCCGCCGTTCCATCAGGGCGTCGAGCACGCCGACCGTGTACAGGCCCCGCATGCCGCCGCCCTCGAGCACCAATCCGAGTTTCATTCAATCAGCCTTTCCTGGCAAAGTTTAGACGAGTGTTAGTATAGCACGAAAACGGGAAAATAACAATATTTGCCGGAAAGTCAGGACGGGCCGGAGCCGCATATACTAGGCCGGGAGGGTGCTGGCCGGGGTTCGGCCGGCCAAACAGCGGCTTGCCGTGCAGAAGGGCGCGCGGCCTGCCGTTCCACGACAGCCCTGTGTCATTGAAAGGATGGGGTTCTGATGCTAGTCGAGACGGAGACCGTCACCTTGGAAGAGGAAATGTCCTACCGGGGGACGCCGGTGCTGCGCTATTCCATCGCGTATCCCCAGTTCCGGGCGGAGGGGTTCCGGCAGGGACTGGAGAGGATCAACGCCTATCACCGGCTGGAGGCGATGCGGCTGCAGCTTTACGCCCGCATGAATCTGTATCACGACGCGGTGCGGGCCTATCTGCAGGCGGTGGAAAACGGGTATCCGGTGATGGTGTACGAGGTCATCGCGGAGTTCACGGTCACCTACAACCAAAACTGCGCGCTGAGCCTGTACACCGACCAGTACATATTCACCGGCGGGGCCCACGGCAGTACTACGCGGTACGCCAACACCTGGGATCTGAAGACGGGGACGCCCACTCCACTGGGGCGGCTGGTGCCGGGATTCATGGATGGTAAGGCGTACATCACCGGGGAGGTTATCCGGCAGATTCGCACCCAGATGCACAACGGAGAAGGCGACTATTTCGAGGATTACGAGAAAAACGCGGTGGAGGAGTTCGATCCCGGGCAGTTCTATCTGACGCCAGAGGGGGTGATGGTGTACTACCAGCAGTACGCCATCGCGCCCTATTCCAGCGGGATTCCGGTGTTTCTCATTCCTTATTCCAAGAGGATGCGGGAACCCCGCTGCTAGGAAAACACGCAGCTCGGACGGCGCGGCTAAGTTGGCCGCGCTAATAAAACAAGCGGCAAGCTCCGCGAAGGAGTTTGCCGCTTGTTGTTTTGGTTATTGCTCAGCTCCGGCGGGGGGGACGGCTGCCGCCGTCCCGGTGAAAGCCGCCTTCGCGGCGGGGAGGCCGGGGAGAATCGGAAACGGTGTTTTCCGGCTTGAGGCCTTCCACCTCAATGAGGGCGTCACGGCGGGACAGGTTCAGACGCCCCTGCTCGTCGATCTCGGTGACCTTGACCAGCACCTGATCGCCCACGGCGACCACGTCCTCCACCTTTTCCACCCGTTTGACGTCCAGGCGGCTGATGTGGACAAGCCCTTCCTTGCCGGGGGCGATTTCCACAAACGCGCCGAAGGTCATCAGGCGGGTGACCTTGCCCTTATAGATGGCGCCCACTTCCGGGTCCTTGGCGATGGTTTCCACCACGCTGAGGGCCCGCTTGGCGTCCTCGGAGTTGAGGGCGGAAATGAAGATGCTGCCGTCCTCTTCAATGTCAATCTTACAGTTGCATTCTGCCTGGATCTTCTGAATGACCGAGCCGCCCTTGCCGATGACCTCGCGGATTTTATCCACGTCGATCTTGGTGGTCAGCATCTTGGGCGCGTAGGGGGACAGCTCTTCCCGCACGGCGGGGATGGCCTTGAGCATGATTTCGTCCAGGATATAGAGACGAGCCTTATGGGTTTTCGCCAGGGCCTCCTTGATAATAGCGGGGGTCAGGCCGTGCACCTTCAGATCCATCTGGATGGCGGTGATGCCCTTATGGGTGCCGCCCACCTTGAAGTCCATATCGCCGAAGAAGTCTTCCAGGCCCTGAATGTCGACCATAGTCATGAAGCGGTCGCCCTCGGTCACCAGGCCGCAGGAGATGCCGGCCACGGGGGCCTTAATCGGCACGCCCGCGTCCATGAGGGCCAGGGTGGAGCCGCAGATGGAGGCCTGGGAGGTGGAGCCGTTGGAGGACACAACCTCGCTGACCAGGCGCATGGTGTAGGGGAATTCCTCCACCGAGGGGAGCACCGGCACCAGGGCCCGCTCCGCCAGAGCGCCGTGGCCGATTTCCCGACGGCCGGGGCCGCGGGAGGGCTTGGTCTCGCCCACGGAGTAGGAGGGGAAGTTGTAATGATGCATATAGCGCTTTTCGGTCTGATCGTCCAGGCCGTCCAGCTGCTGCGCGTCGCCGGAGGAGCCCAGGGTGACGGTGGTCAGCACCTGGGTCTGGCCGCGGGTAAAGAGGCCGGAGCCATGGGTGCGGGGCAGGATGCCGACCTCGGCGGCCAGGGGCCGGATCTCGTCGATGCCGCGGCCGTCCACCCGCTTGCCGTCATCCAGCAGCCAGCGGCGCACCACGTATTTCTGCAGCTTATAGAGGCATTCCTCGATTTTGTCGACGGCCTCGGGATACACATCGTCGAACTTCTCATGCACCTCGGCGTACACCGGGCGCAGACGCTCGTCCCGCACGCGCTTGTCGTCGGTATCCAGGGCGGCGCGTACCTTCTCGATGGCGAAGTCCTTGATGGCTTCATACATGGCAGGATCGGGATCGTTGGAGGTGAAGGGGAACTTCTCCTTGCCGATCTCCTGCTGTATGTTCCGGATAAAGGCGACGATCTCCTGGTTGGCGGCGTGGCCCGCCATGATGCCGTTGAACATGGTGTCGTCGTCCACTTCGTTGGCGCCCGCCTCGATCATGGCGACCAGGTCGGCGGTGGAGGCGACGGTCACATGCATCTCGGAGCGCTTCGCCTGCTCATGGGTGGGGTTGATAACATATTCGCCGTCCACCAAGCCGACGACGACGCCGGAAATCGGGCCGTCCCACGGGATGTCGGAAATGGAGATGGCGATAGAGGTGCCGATCATGGCGGTGATTTCCGGCGCGCAGTCGGGATCCACCGACATGACGGTGCAGACCACGGACACGTCGTTGCGCATATCCTTGGGGAAGAGGGGACGGATGGGCCGGTCGATGACGCGGGAGGTCAGGATGGCCTTCTCGCTCGGGCGGCTCTCGCGACGCTGGAAGGAGCCGGGGATTTTGCCCACGGAATACATTTTTTCCTCATAGTCCACCGACAGGGGGAAGAAGTCCACGCCTTCCCGCGGCTTGTCCGACGCGGTGACGGTGCACAGCAGGACGGTTTCGCCATAGCGGACGAGGCAGGCGCCGCTGGCCAGCTGGGCCAGCTTGCCGGTTTCCACCACGAGGGGCCGGCCGGCCAGGGTGGTTTCAAACACACGATAATTTTTGAACATAGGGTACCTCCGATTGCATATATTTCCATCCTGCATATGCGAGGTGACCATTAGCAATAAAACCAGGGCTTTTTCTAGAAAAAGCCTTCGTTTCACTGCTAAAGCCATCCGCCCATGCCGGAATACGGACAGGGAAACGCGGGGCCGCAAGCGCAGCGAGAGGCAGGAGGGCATTACGCCCGCCTGCCTCAGGTTGGACTTATTTACGAATGCCCAGCTTCTCGATGATAGCGCGGTAGCGGTTGATGTCCTTTTTCATCAGATAGTTGAGCAGATTGCGCCGATGGCCGACCATTTTCAGCAGGCCGCGGCGGGAGTGATGATCCTTCTTATGGGTCTTCAGGTGCTCGGTCAGGTCGCCGATGCGCTTGGTCAGAACGGCAATCTGCACTTCGGGAGAGCCGGTATCCCCTTCGTGGGTGGCGTACTCCTTCATTATGGCGGTTTTTTCCTCGGGAAGCATCATGATTTCTTCACCTCTTCAAATATTTCCATAAACCCAGTGCAGGGAAACGGTGACTCCCGCGATGGCGGGCATACTCCGCTGACCAGGTAAAGGATGGCATGTGCAAAACATGCTCAAACAGTATAACACAGGGGACAGGGTTTGTAAAGAGAGAAATCCGGTTTCTTGGCCGGAAGAAAAGCTATATGGTATACGGACAGGCGAGATTTCGAACATTTTGTTGGGATTTGGCGATACTTGTCGTATATCGATTGCGATATTTAACTATTTGTAAAACAAATAGAGACGAAAAACGGGGGCCTCCGACAAACTAAAAGATTTCAGTCAGTTCGGACAGGGTGTGGATTTCGGTGACATTTTCGGGATGGAGGGGGCCGTCGAAGGCGTTGATATAAATCGGACGCATGCCAGCCCGGCGGGCGCCCTCGATATCGTTGACCGGATGATCGCCCACATACACGCAGTTATGGCAGCCCACGCCCATGCGGGAGGCGGCCCGGCGGAAGATCTCGGGATCCGGCTTGTGCAGATTCTCGTCGCCCGAGACCACGCAGAGATCCACAAGCGGGCGCAGGGCGCAGACATCCAGCTTTCGATTCTGCAGCACGGAGGGGCCGTTGGTGATGATCCCCAGCAGATAGCCCTTATTCCGCAGGGCTTTCAGCGTGTCCACCGCGTCGGGAAACAGGGTGGAATACTCGGGAAAACGAAACTGAAATTCCCGATAGATATCACCCACCTCGGGGGCGTCATGCCAGTTCCACCGCTCGAACAGGGAGAGAAAATAATCGATATAATTGACGTAGCCGCCGTTGTTGAGGGCGAGCATCTCCTCGGCGCGGGCCGCTTTCTGCTCGGGAGAGAGGGCAGGAAAGTATTTATCCAGAAAAAAAGCGCAGTAGCGCCGAAAGGCTTGGGGCCGGTTCTGCAGGGTATCGTCGAAGTCAAAGAGAATGGCGCGCACGCCGCCGCCGTCGTCCCCCATCACGGCCGTGCGGGCGGCTGCGGCGTCCTTGAGAATTTGCTTTTGAAGAGCTTCGATGGAATCAAATTTGGTTTCAGGACGGAGGAATTTGACCAGAGATACCGGCACCGGGCGGCCGTAAAGATCGCCGTTGAAATCCGCGATCCAGGTTTCGGCCAGGGGGGCGTCGGCCCCCACGGTGGGGCGGATGCCGACATTGGTCACCCCGTGGGTCACCCGGCCGTCCACCTCCACCGAGGCGGCGTAGACGCCGAATTTCGGCCGGATAAAGTGGGGGGGCAGCGGCTGGTTGATGGTGGGGGTACCCAGCAGGCGGCCCAGCTTCTGCCCGCCCACCACGGGGAAATCGATGGCAAAGGGGCGGCCCAGCATCCGGGCGGCCTGCTGCACCTCGCCCTGCTCGATAAAGCGGCGGATGCGGCTGGCGCTGACGGGCAGGCCGTCCACCTGCACCGGCTCCACCAAGCGCAGCTGGATGTCGTATTCCTCGCACAGGGTACGCAGCATATCGGCGTTGCCGGCGCCATCCTTGCCGAAGTGATAATTGAAGCCGCAGGAGACCACACGGGCATGGAGCACACCCCGCAAGACGTCGCGGACGAATTCCCGGGGGGACAGATGGCGGATGGCGGCGAAATCGGCGCGGAACAGCTCTTCCACGCCGAGAGATTCCAGCACCCGGTTTTTGGCGTCGGGGGAAATCAGCTCCCAGGCGGCGTCCTTTGGCAGGGCCCAGGGCGGCTGCTCGAAGGTGAAGACTGCCGAGACGGTGCCCTCCACCCCCACGGCCCGGGTGATGACGGCCCGGTGGCCGATGTGCACCCCGTCGAATATTCCCAGGGCCACCGCCCGGGGAATATCGGGGATATCCACGCCGGGGAATGCGATTGTTTTCATGGGTAGTCACGCCTTTCGTGGTCAAGAGAGAGTACGGGCACGGGGCGGTATGTTCAAAAGAGCTTCAAGATTTTCAGCGCGCCGTCTTCCGGCTTCCCCAGGCCCAGGAACGCGCCGTCTGGGCCGTACACCCGGACGGGGCTGGTCACCGGCTGCTTCAGACGTTCCAGATCCAGGGCGCCGCCGTTGCCGAAGCGGACAGCCTGGGCGGCAGTGACGGCCAAGGAGGGGAACGAGGAGAACGCGGAGTCGGTGGGGAGCACCCGGACGGCGAGTTCCCCGGTTTCCGCCAGGCGGCGGGCCTCCTCCAGGGGCAGGCAGTCCTCCAGGGTGTAGCCGGCGGCCATGGTGCGGCGCAAGGCGGTCATGATAGCGCCTGCACCGTCCAGCCGGCGGCCCAGATCGTCGCACAGGCTGCGGATATAGGTGCCGCGGGAGCAGTGACAGTCCAGCCGCAGTTCCCCGGCGGCGGGATCATAGCCGAGGATATCCAGGGAATAGATAGTCACGGGACGGGCTTCCCGCTCGATTTCCACCCCCTGACGGGCCAGGTCGTACAGCCGCACGCCGTCCTTTTTCAGGGCCGACATCATGGGCGGGATTTGCCGGATGCCGCCCCGGAAAGCGGGCAGGGCGGCTTCAATGGCGGACAGGGAGGGCAGCGGACGGCCGGTAGGGGTGACGGTTCCCCATACATCCAGGGTGTCGCTGGTATAGCCAAAGCGCAGGGTGGCGGTGTACCGCTTATCGTGGACGGGGAGCAGGTCGAGGGCACGGGTGGCCCGGCCGACCAGGATGGGCAGCACGCCGGTGGCCATGGGATCCAGCGTGCCGCCGTGGCCGATTTTTTTCTCGCCCAGCAGGCGGCGCAGGGCCGCGCAGCATTGGAAGGAGGTCATATCGGCTGGCTTATCGAGGCAGAAGATGCCGTCCATAGGGAGGTTTCTCCTTTCGCGACTTTTAAAAAAGCTGCCCCGGCGGCTGGTGCCGTCCGGAGCAGCCGGAATGCATAAGGGAAAGACAGCGCCGTTTCCCCTATGTATACGTACACGACGCCCGTTCAGGGACGGGTGATGGCGGGGACGGAGGCTTCGATAGCGGCCAGCAGGCGGGCAACGCCCTCCTCGGCCGTACGGTTCATCGCGCAGCCCGCGGCACGCACATGGCCGCCGCCGCCCAGACGGCCGCAGATATCCGCGGCGTCGGCATGGTTGCCGGTGCGGACGCTGACCTTGAAGTTGCCATCCGGCTTCTGGCGCAGGGTGACGCCCACCCACACCCCTTCGATTTGCCGGGGGATAGGGGCCAAGCCCTCCATGTCGTTCTCGCACGCGCCGCTCTGCTCCACCATATCGTTGGTGATGATCATGATGGCGCAGCGGCCCTGAAAATAAAAGGTCATGGAATCCAGAGCCAGCCGTTCCAGCTCCACCCGGGCGCGGGACTTGACATCAAACATGGTGCGGTTAATCATCTCGCAGGGGATGCCGCACTCCATGAAATCCGCGGCCATCCGGTGGGCCTCGGCGGTGGTGTTGGCGTACTTGAAGCAGCCGGTATCGGTGGCCAGACCGGTATACAGGCACTGGGCGATGTCCTTATCCAGCGCCACGCCCAGCTGCTGGATGACCTGGAAGATCAGCATGGCGGTGGCGGCGCAGCCTGCGTCCAGCAGGAGACTTTGCGCGTATTCCACGTTGGAGCCATGGTGGTCGATACACAGGTCCACCCGGTCGCCGTACACGCTCAGCCCGCCCAACAGCTTGACATCCGCCACGTCCACCGCGCAGACATAGGCGGGCTCGAAAGCCGGCATGGGGATATGGGCGGTCATGTACTCGTATTTCTCCGGGATGGGGTCGGAGCAGGCCACCCGCACGGTCTTGCCCAGCTTCCGCAGGGCGAGGCAGAGGGCGAAGCCGGATCCCAGGGTATCTCCATCGGGAAACTGGTGGGTCAGAATTAAAATCCGATCGGCGCCGTCCAGCAGGCGGGCGGCCTGGGCGGCGGTCACGCGTTCACTCATCCGCCGGCGCCTCCTTTTGGAGATCGAGGAGGGTCTTGGCGATGCCCGCGCTGTAGGCGATGGAGTCGTCGGCCACGAAGCGCAGTTCGGGCGTATGACGCAGGTGCAGGGCGGTACCCAGCTCATGACGGATAAAGCCCTGTGCGGAGGTCAGGCCCTTGACGGCCGATTTGGCGGCTTCCAGCCCCTCCATGGCGCTGATATACACCTTGGCATAGGACATGTCGTTGGTGACCTCCACCCGCACGATGCTGAGCATGCCGCTGACGCGGGGATCCTTGACATGGCGGAGAATGGCGGTCAGCTCTCGCATGATGTCCTCACTGGTGCGATCCAACCGATAGCTAGACATAGGCAGTCTCCTTTTCCGGCCGCAGCCGGATCCCGGGAACCCGCCGGGACGGTTTCACTTACAGGTTAGTGTGACACATCCGCCCGCAAACATACGCGGACAACAGAAAAAACAAGGCTATAGGAAAGGCAAAAGGCCGACCGGGATTGATGGGCGTCAGCCCTCAAGAACGGTAGAAACCAGAAAAAGTCCCGGTGCCGCCATCCGGCGGCAGGAAGGCGGAAGCCGACAGGGAGTTTTCCAGGGATTGATGGGCGTCAGCCCATCAATCCCGGTATTCCTCGATGATATAGGTCTCGTAGATGTCGCCCTCTTTGATGTCGGTGAATTTTTCCAGGCCGATACCGCATTCGTAGCCCTGGGCCACTTCCTTCTGGTCGTCCTTGAAGCGCTTGAGGGAAATCATCTTGTCGTCGCCGATGATGATGCCGTCCCGCACGATGCGCAGCAGGTCGTTGCGGTAGACCTTGCCGTCCAGCACGTAGCAGCCGGCCACCAGGCCCACACCGGTGATGCGGTAGACCTGCCGGACTTCGGCGCGGCCGTGGAGCACTTCGCGGGTCTTGGGGGTCAGCATGCCCTTCATGGCGGTTTCAATTTCCTCGATGCACTCGTAAATAATCCGGTACATCCGCATATCCACGCCGCTCTGCTCGGCGGCGGTCTGCGCCAGGGGCTCGGGACGGACGTTGAAGCCCACGATGATGGCGTTGGAGGCGGAGGCCAGCATAACGTCGTTCTCGCTCACGGCGCCCACCGCCCCGTGGATGACCCGCACCCGCACCTCATCATTGGACAGCTTTTCGAGCGACTGGCGGACCGCTTCCACCGAGCCCTGCACGTCGGCCTTGACGATGATGTTCAGTTCCTTCATGTCGCCCTGCTGCATCTGATCGAACAGATTATCCAGGGTGACCTTCTGGTACTGGCTGAACTGCTCTTCCTTGGCGGCGGTTTTCCGCTGTTCCACCAGCTCGCGGGCGAGCCGCTCGTCGGTGACGGCGTTGAAGATATCGCCGGAGGTAGGCACCTCGTCCAAGCCCATGATTTCCACGGGGACGGAGGGGCCGGCTTCCTGCAGCTTCATGCCCTTTTCGTCGGTCATGGCGCGCACGCGGCCCACGGCCGTGCCCGCGACGATGACGTCGCCGGCGTGGAGGGTGCCGTTCTGCACCAGCACGGTGGCGATGGGGCCGCGGCCTTTATCCAGGCGGGCCTCCACCACGGTGCCTTTGGCGGCGCGGGCGGGGTTGGCCTTGAGTTCTTTCATCTCCGCCACCAACAGGACGGTTTCCAGCAGCTTGTCGAGGCCCATGCCGGTATGAGCGGACACGGGAACGACGATGACGTCGCCGCCCCATTCCTCGGGAACCAGCTCGTGCTCGGTGAGCTGCTGCATGACCTTATCCGGGTTGGCGGTGGGTTTATCCATTTTGTTGATGGCCACGATGATGGAAACGCCCGCGGCCTTGGCATGGTTGATGGCCTCGATGGTCTGGGGCATGATGCCGTCGTCGGCGGCCACCACCAGGATGGCGATATCGGTGACCTGAGCGCCGCGGGCCCGCATGGAGGTAAACGCGGCGTGGCCGGGGGTGTCCAGGAAGGTAATGGACTGTCCGTCGATGTTCACCCGATAAGCGCCGATGTGCTGGGTGATGCCGCCGGCCTCGCCGGAGGTGACGCTGGTCTTGCGGATGGCGTCCAGGATGGAGGTCTTGCCGTGGTCAACGTGGCCCATGACCACCACCACCGGATCCCGGGGCTGGAGGTTCTCATCGTTGTCCTCGCTGTCGTCGATGATCCGCTCCTCGATGGTGACCACCACCTCGCGCTCCACCTTGGCGTGGAATTCGCCGGCGACCAGATAGGCGGTGTCGAAGTCGATTTCCTGATTGACGGTAGCCATGACGCCCAAGCCCATCAGCTTTTTGATGACCTCGGCGGAGGTGGCCTTCAGCCGGGAGGCCAGCTCGCCGACGGTAATGGTTTCGCCCACCGTGATGGTCAGGGGCTTGGCCTTGCGTTCCATGGCGATCCGGCGCAGCCGCTCGGACTCGGTCTCCCGGCGGGGACGGGGCTTGCGGTACTGCTGGGATCTCTGGTTGAGCTTCTGCTTTTTCACCGCGCCGCCGTCGCCCCGCACCTGCTTGGAGGCCTGGGCCAGGTTGTCGAATTTTTCGTCGTACTTGCCCACGTTCACCTGGGGGGTGCGGGTATCGATGGTGCGCCGTTCCACCGGTGCCTTGGGGGGAGCGGGCGCCTTGGGCGCGGCGGGCCGGGCCGGCTGACCGGCGGCGGAGGCCGGACGTGCCGGGGTGATTTTACCCGGCATCTGGGCGATGGATTTCGCCGGGGCGGCGGTGGCCGCCGCTTCCGAAGCGGCAGGCGCCGGCTCTTCTTTCTTTTCCTTCGCCGTGGCGTAATAGGCGTCGAAATTCTCGGTCTGATATTTCTGGGTATAGTGCTCGAAAATCAGATCGAGCTCGCTCTCCTCGAGCGCGGTCATGCTCTTTTTGGGCGTGTCGATGTATTTGGCCAGCAGCTCGATAATCTCCTTGCTGGGTACGTTGAAATCCTTCGCTACCTCGCTGACGCGGTATTTCATCATCATAAGGCTTCATCCTCCTCCAAGTCATGGCAGATATGCTTTTTCATAGCTGCCGCAAAACCCCTGTCGTCCACGGCGGCGACGCCCACCGGCTTTTTCAGGCCGAGAGCGCGGCCGATGGCCGACTTATCCAAGGGGATTTGCACAATGTCCGCCGCTTTGTCCTTCCCGATGAAGCGGAGCTCCTTTTCCGTTTTGGGGGACAGGTCGCTGGCCAGAAGCACCAGCACGGCCCTGCCTCCCCGCAAAAGATCCGCCACCGCGTCGAAGCCGCAGGTCATATGCCCGGCGCGGCGGGACAGGCCGAGCAGGCCGGTCAGTTTGTCATTCACTTGCCTCGAATTCCTCCTCCATGCGATCGTACACCTCGGCGGGAATCGGACAGGAAAAGGCTTTTTCCAACCGTCTCGCTTTGCGGGCCAGTCTCAGGCAGTCGACGCGGGGACAGACATAGGCGCCGCGGCCCGGCTTGCGGCCGGTCAGGTCGAGGGACACCTCGCCCTCCGGGCTTTTGACCACCCGGACAAGCTCCTTTTTCGGTTTCATTTCGCCGCAGCCCGTGCATTTGCGCAGCGGCGTTTTTTTCACGTGCATCGTCTGACTCCTTCCTGGCGGGACATGTGCCTATGGGAAACCCGGTGGCCGGGTATTATTCTTCGTCTTCTCCGTAGAAGCCGCTTTCGGGGCGGATATCGATTTTCCAGCCGGTCAGCTTGGCGGCCAGCCGGGCGTTTTGCCCCTTGTTGCCGATGGCCAGGGAGAGCTGAGCGTCCGGCACGGTGACCCGGCAGGACTTCGCCCCTTCGGGATCCACCTCCACCGACAGCACCCTGGCGGGGGAGAGGGCCGCGGCGATGAACTTCTCCGGCTCGTCGCTGTATTCGATGATGTCGATTTTTTCGCCGCCCAGCTCGTCTACAATGCCGCCCACACGGGCGCCGCGGGGGCCGATGCAGGCGCCCACCGCGTCCACGTTTTCGTCATGGGCCAGGACGGCCAGCTTGGTGCGGGAGCCGGCCTCGCGGGAAACCGCCTTGATTTCCACAACGCCGTTGAAAATTTCGGGCACTTCCATTTCAAACAGCCGCTTGACCAGGCCGGGGTGGGTGCGGGACACCAGGGCGCGGGGACCCTTTTCGCCCTCGCGGACGTCCACGACATATACCTTGACGTGATCGCCCTCCCGCAGCACCTCGTCGCCGATCTGCTCGCTTTTAGGCAGGACGGTTTCGGCCTTGCCGATTTCCAGGGTGGCGGCGCCGGTCTTGGGATCCACCCGGGTGACCAGGGCGGTGACCAGCTCCTGATTGCGGCGCTGGAACTCCTGCATCTGCTGGCCGCGCTCGGCCTCGCGGATGCCCTGACGGATGACATGCTTGGCGGTCTGGGCGGCGATACGGCCGAACTGCTTGGTTTCCAGCTTGATTTCCACCGTTTCGCCCACCAGGGGCTTCTTGGTATATTTGGCCGCCTCCTCGGGGAGCATTTCCTCGTCCGGATCCTCGACCTCTTCCACGATGCGCTTGAACAGGGAAACGGAAAACTCATTGGTGGCCGGGTCCATGATGACGGCGATGTTTTCCTTGCCGCCGAAATCCCGCTTGACCGCGATGATGATCGCGGCGCGGATTTTCTCCAGCAGGTAGTCCCCGGTGATCCCTTTTTCCTTTTCCAGCAGCTTGAGCGCTTCGAAAAATTCAGCGTTGTTCATGATTTTTACAAACCCTCCAAAAGCCTTCGGCTTTATATTTCAAGTGAATTCCCGTCATCGTCCAACCCATCGTCGTCTTCGATTCCGTCGTCCCAGTCCTCGATGGCGTGAACACAGGACACCTCTTTCTTGTCGAAGGAACGCAGGGTGCCGTCCTCCTCCTCGATGGTGAGCACCTGATTTTCCAGGCCGCGGAGCAGGCCGGCGAATTCCCGCACCCCGTCCTGGGGACGGTACAGCTTGACCGCCACGGCCCAGCCTTCGTAATAATCGAAATGCTCGGGACGGGTAAGCTCCCGGTTAGCGCCGGGGGAGGTGACCTCCAGGCAGTAGGACTGGGGGATGGGATCCGCCTCGTCAAGCAGCGTGCTCATCCGGCGGGACAAGTCCACGCAGTCGTTGATGGAGACCGGCTCGCTCTCCTTGTCGATGATAATGCGGAGGATCCAGGAGGCGCCCTCCTTGACAAACCGCACATCCCACAGCATGAGGCCGAGCTCCTCCGCCACTGGGCCGGCCATGCCGGCCACGACGGCCGCCGTGCCGCCGGAGGGGGCGCCGCCCGCTTTGGCTTTTGTTGTCGCCATTGATTCGCCGTTCCTTTCCGTGCCCGGGGGAGAACCCTGCCGGGAGGTTCCCACAATACAAAAGAGCGGGTCACCCCACTCTTTCATACAGCGTATATACTAACTTCGTATTAGTATAGCACAGACCGCTTCCAAAAGCAAGAAAAAAATTGAAGTTCCTGGGAAGGAGTGACGGTCCGTTCCGCCGATACATAGTATGGACAGGGTATATCCTTATTATCTATAGAAAGGAGGTATGCAGGATGGAGTTAATATCCGCGCAAAACACGCGGCGCTTCGCCCGCATGATGTTGGAGAGCCGGCCGGCCGCCAGAGCTTCGGTCAAAGGCGATCGGGCGCACTGGGGCCTGCACGGCAGCGTCAGCTTTTACCCGGCAGGAAGCGGTACTCTGGTGGTGGCGGAGGTGTTCGGCCTGCCAGGCACCGGACTGAAAGCGGGCGGGAAAAACGGCGTTTTCGGCTTTCACATCCACAGCGGCTCCCAGTGCACGGGCGACGAGACGGACCCGTTCAAAAACACGGGCCCTCACTTCAATCCGGAAAACGCGGAGCATCCCTGGCACGCGGGGGACATGCCGCCCCTGTTCGCCAACGCGGGGTATGCTTTCCTGGCCTTTTATACCGATCGCTTTACCGTCCCGGAGGTGGTGGGGCGCACCGTGGTCATCCACGACATGCCCGACGACTTCACCACCCAGCCGGCCGGAAATTCCGGAAAGAAAATCGCTTGCGGCGTCGTCAAAGCGAATACATGAGCGTTAAAAAATTTTTTGCCTGCATAATCCGCGGGCCGATGCAGAAAATAGAACTGCGGGGAATCGGAGACGACCGTTTGTACACGTCGAGCGGCCGCCAGGTTTCCCCGAGGACTCGTCAAAAATTTCGGAATGTGTAAACGTATGGAGGTTGTCATCATGTCGAACAAACAAAACCAGCAGCAGAACAGCCGGCAGCAGAATCAGCAGCAGAACAATCAGCAGAATCAGCAGCAAAACAATCAGCAGCAGAACCAGCAGAACAAGCAGTGCCCCAGCAATCAGCAGCAGAATCAGCAGAACAAGCAGAACCAGAGCAAGTTCTTCTAAGCTTCCGGTCCGCTGCCCAAAGAACCCAGCCGCCATGGGGCGGCCGGGTTCTTTGTTTTTCCTGTCAATTGTTTACGGCGGGCGCGGCGAATGGATCGACGAATACCCGGGCGGCCAGTTCGGTATCCAGGGCGTAAAGCATGGCGGCGTTCTCTCCGATAAACCGCAGCTTCTGCACCAGCAGGCCAGCGGTGGATTCCTCCTCCACCTGTTCGTTGACATACCACTGGATAAAGTTATAGGTGGCGTGATCCTCTTCCTTCATTGCCAGGGTAGCGATGGCGCCGATATATGTGGTCACCTGCTCCTCATGCCGCAGGGTCTGCTCAAAAATATCCAGCAAATCGCGGAAAGTCTCCGGCGGGGCGGGAACCGCTTCCAGACGCGGCCTGGCACCTCGCTCCAGCGTGTGATCCAAAATGTGGGTGCCGTGAGCCAGTTCCTCCCGCGCCTGCACCCGCAGCCAGTTGGCAAAGCCGGGAAAGCCCTCATGCTCACACCAGTCGGACATGCTGAGATACAGGTAAGCGGAATACAGCTCGGCGTTAATCTGCCGGTTCATGGCTTGGACGATGGTTTCTCGCAACATTAAAAATCCTCCCATCCTGCGCGGGGCGCGCCCCGCCTGAAAGCAACGGTGTCCTTTGGAAACACCGCTTCCTGACAGTAGGATGGGAGAATGCCCCCGCGGTTATTCACCGAAAAAGTCTCCGGCGAATTTTTCAAAAGCATCCGGGGGGAGGGGGCGGCTGAACAAGTAGCCCTGTATGGCTGTGCAGCCCATTTCCTGCAGGATGTGCAGCTGTTCCCGCGTTTCCACCCCTTCCGCCACGCAGGCGATCCCTAGATCCCGGCACATGTCGAGCATATGACGCACCACAATGCGGCTCTCCGTATGGCTCACCAGGTCGTAGACCAGGCTTCTGTCCAGTTTAACGACTTGGAATTTCAGCACCGAGAGCATGGACATGCTGGAATACTTGGAGCCGAAATCGTCGAGGGACAGCGGGAAGCCCAGCTCGGCAATCTGCAGGCCGATGGTCGACAGGGTTTCCCGCTCAATGTCGCCCACCCGTTCGGTAATCTCGATTTCCATCAGACGGCGATCCACGCCGTAGCGGGACGTGATATCCACCAGGGTGTTCAGCAGATCGCCCTCAAGAAGAGTGGCGCGGGAAAAGTTGAGGGAGACGGGCAGCAGAGGCCATCCGCTCGCCTTCCAGCGGCGGAGGGTTTTGCAGACCTCCTCGAAGATGAAGAGATCCACATACCGGATAAGGCGTTCCTTTTCCAAAAGCGGAATGAAGCGATTGGGCGGAATGTCGCCGTATTGCGGATCCCGCAGACGCACCAGCGCCTCGGCCCCCAGTATCTTCTGGGTGCGGGCGTCCACCTTGGGCTGCAGCACCATATGGAAGTGACCGGCCTTCAGCGCCTGAAGCAGGCCTCGGAGCATGGCCGAGCGGTTGTGACTGCTGGACACAGTTTGTTCGTAATACCGTCGCTTACCCAGCAGCATCCGCTCATTTGCGTGATCGATGAGCTCCTCGGGATCGATGTCCACATCCGTCCAGGCGAAGCCCAGGGAGAAGCCGCCGTTGAGCATCTCTTCCGCTTCCAGGCGGCTCGCCTGCACCTGCTCCAGAAACTTCTGATAGGGGACGTTTTCACACAATACGATAAATTCGTCCCCACTGAAACGGTACACCTGCCCCTGCGGAAAGCATTTCCGCAAAATATCGGCGGTGCGGATAACGGTCTGGTTGCCCTGGATATGCCCGTAATCCTGGTTGATGGCTTTCAAGCCGTTGAGATTGGCAGCCGCCACGCCCAGACTGGACAGGGGGGCGCGGGAGAAGTCCCGCAGATAGCGCAGATAGCTGTTGCGATTGAGCAGGCCGGTCAGCAGATCGTGGAAAATTGCAAACTCCTGTTGCTGCCGCATCTGCCTTTTGGCCATCTCGTTCGAGACGAAGAAGGCCAGCGAACGAAGCAGAGGCGCTTCGTCGGTGTGCTGGGTGGGATTGACTATGCCGAAGTACCGCACGCCATCCGTTTCCCCATCGAAGGGAATCAGGAAGTAGGAGCGGATTCCATGCTCCCGCCAAAAGGCGTATTCGTCGGGATGGGTGGCCCGCAGGGTTTCCGGATTGTTCAAAAAGATCGTTTCCCGTTTTTGGAAGGCCTGCGCCCAGCGGGAGATGATGCTGGGGGGGGAGAAGGGGCAGCAGGCCGGCATCTCCGTCCGCGCGGCTCCATTTGTTAAAAGCGCGGATGGCGGCGTCCGTCTCCGCCAGCCCCAGAATATAGGCCCGTTCCGCGCCGTAGAATTCACCGATATGCCCCAGCATGGATTGGATGGCGCTGTCTAGTTCGCCGGTATGTATCAGGGAATCGATGCACTGCAGCAGAATGTTCACGGTATCGGTTTTGTCGGCCAGGCGCTGGTTCAGATACCGGCCGTCCGAGATGTCCACGGCCAGCTCGATGTGAGCGGGCTTTCCCGCCCAGGAAATGCGCTTGCCCCGCAAATGATACCGGCGGCCCAGAAGCCGGTTGTCGTGTTCCCAAGAATACCAGCGGTCTTCGCGCAGCAGAGAATTGACGCAGAAGGGACAAGGGGCCTCCAGCCCGTACAGCGCCTTATAGCATTTTTGCCCGCCGATGTCCTTGGCGGGCAAGCCGATGGCCGCGAGACCGGCGGCGTTCATGTAGAGCATGTCATAGGTGACGGGATCGGAAACATAGACGATTTCCGGCGCCTGATCGAGGAGCCAGGCGGTATCGGGGCTCAGCTCCGCCGAGGCCTCCAAATCGAAAGAGGTGGCGGCAGCGATCTTTCGGCGGATTTCCCGATCCACCCGCATTTTCTGGTCGATATCCTCCGAAACGCCCACAGCCCGTACCGGCCGGCCACTGTCGTCAAAAATGGAGGCGTAGGTGATTTTTGTCCAGGAGTACCCGCCCGCGGCCCGGCGTATCTTGCCGATCCATTCCCCGAACTGGGCGCCCTCCTCCAGGCGGCGGTACATGGCGCGCAGATCCTCGGCAAAATCGGCGTGCACCACCCCGCTTTGGATGATAGAGGCCGGAACGTCGGGAATAATCGCGTCGTGCAGCGTGTATTTACTCAGCGATCCGTCCATTTGAAAAATGGAGTGCGAAGCGAAGTCGTATTCCCAAATGCAGCTGCCTGTCAGGGCGATGGCGATGCGATACCGCTCCTCGTTGAGACGGCTGCGCTCCTCCGCTTCCTTGCGGCTGGTGCCGTCTAGAATATATCCGCGCATAATCCGTCCGTCGGAGGAGTCGGCAAACGCCCCTTCCACCGTCATCCAGACCGTTTTACCGTCCCGGCGGATAATTTTATTTTCAAAGCTCAGGGTGGCCTTTCCCTGCCGGATTGCCTCTTGTACAGCGCTGCGTACGGCCTCCAGACTGTCGGGATGCATATACCGCGCCGCTTGGTTGTTCAGCTCGTCCCGCAGCTGCTCCGGCGTATAGCCAATCCTTTCATAATACCGGCCGTTTCCGGCCAGAACGGTGAAATTCTCATCCATGCGGACAGTGAAAATGCCGAAGGGCATGTCCATAGTATCCGGCAGGCAGGCATCGGCTGGACGCCGGGGAGGGGGGACGAACGCGCCGGGCATATGGGATCACGACCTTTCTCTGCTGGGGGTTTCCTTTGGATTTTTCTTCCATGAAATTGATCTGCATGTATCATCCTGTTTATTTTCTTATATTAGCGGATAATTAGGGGATTGTCAACGAAAATGGGAGGACGACAAGCGCCGGCGTGTGAAAAAACAGCACTTTTGAAACTCACAAGGCGGCTTGTGTCAATTTTTGTGCAGGCCCTTTCTTTTTTCTCCGGGATATAGTAGTATAAAAGAGCAGTAACCGGCGGGCGCGCCCGCCGCTATGGAGGTAGTGACAATATGGCAGACATCCGACCCTTCCGCGCCCTGCGGTTTACCGAGCGGGCGGGGGACATCCGCGAGCTTACCTGCCCGCCCTACGACATCATTTCCGAGTCCCAGAGGCTGTCGTATCTGGCCCGCAATCCACACAACATCATCCGGCTGGAGCTGCCCCGGGATGGGGCCGACCCGTATGCCGCCGCGGGGGAGACGCTGCGCAGCTGGCTGGAGGAGGGCATTCTCCGGCAGGACGACGAAGCCGCTTTCTACGTGTATGAAATCGAGTTCGACCTGGAGGGCATGAGCGACATCAGCGGTATGGCCGGTGGCCGGCGGAGCATCGTGGGCCTGATCGCTCAGGTGCATCTGGAGGAGTTCTCCAAGGGGATTGTGCTTCCGCATGAGGAAACCCTGTCCAAGGCCAAGGAGGATCGCTTCAACCTGATGAAAGCCACCCACTGCAATTTCAGCGACATTTATTCCTTATATATGGACGACGGCGGGGAAGAGGAAACGCTGGACATATTGGGACTGGCTCAAAGGGAGCAGCCGGTGAGCGAGCTGACCGACGAGGCGGGGCTTACCCATCGCTTGTGGGCAATCACCGATGCGGGAATCGTATCGGCCATACAGCGGCGGTTTACCGATACCAAGCTGTACATCGCCGATGGCCACCATCGGTATGAGACGGCGCTGCGCTACCGGGATACGCTGCGGGAACAGGGAATCCTGGACACGGATGCCGAGTATGTGATGATGATGCTGGTGGAAATGAGCCATCCCGGCCTGGTGGTGTTTCCCACCCATCGGATGATTCGGGACGTGAAAAACTTCGATGCCGCCAGGCTGCTGGCCGATTCCGCGCCCTATTTCGATATCCGCACGGGCGTGCCGCTGGACGCGCTGGATGAGTCGCTGGAGCACGCCTATACCGAGGGACGCAAGGCCTTCGGGTTCTATACGGGCGGCGAGACGGTGACAGTGATGACTCTCAAGGACACGGCGGTGATGGACAGCCTGCTGCCCGACCTTTCCCCCACGGCCCGCCAGCTGGACGTCAACGTGCTGCATACCCTGGTGCTGGAGCGGCTGCTGGGCATCGACAAGGAAAACATGGCCAATCAGGTGAACCTGACCTATACCCGCAGCCTGCGGGAGGCGCTGGACGACGTGGCGGCCGGGGCGTACCAATGCAGTTTTCTGCTCAACCCCACCCGCGTGTCGGAAATCCGCGACGTGGCCGCAGCCGGGGAAAAAATGCCCCAGAAATCCACCTATTTTTATCCCAAGCTGATTACCGGCCTGACCATGAACAAACTGGATTAAGGCGTCAAATCCCCCGGCCGCGGCCGGGGGATTTTTGTTAATCAGTCCTCGAGAAAACCAGCCGGCGGATCGCATTGCACGATTCACCGGCTGGTTTTTCACATGATGGGGGAGCGTTGTGGAGAACTTTTCCCCCGGGCGGTTTTCCCTGTGAAAAGGTGGAAAACCACAAATCAGACAGTAAAAGAGAGAAATTTACCGTTTCCGGAAAAATTTTCTTGTATGCTGACACAAAATGACCGCGGAAAAAACACATCAGCCCCTTGCAATTTCCGCGTACACCCTTTATAATGTGATTTAAGTGGTGAAAAGTAGTGCTAAGTGGTGCAGAGTGGTGGGTTTCAACACTTTCCACCGAGTTTTCCACCGTGGCAAGCACTTTTCACCGGTTCCACGAAAGGTTCCCCCGCTTTTCCACAGTCGGACAAGCCGTGGGGGGATGCCGACAGAGAAGAAGGTACGCGGATGCTTTATGGCCGTTACCAACACAATATCGACGCGAAGGGGCGCATTTTCGTGCCCGCTAAGCTGCGAGAGAAGCTGGGCGATGCCTTTATCGCCGCGGCGGTCATGGATCATTGCGTCTGCCTGTATTCGATGGAGGAGTGGGACAAGCTGATGGAGGGGCTGGCGGCTTCCCCCATGACCCAGTCCCGCAAGCTGCTGCGCGTCCTGTCGGCCAACGCCCAGGATGTGCAGGTGGACGCTCAGGGCCGCATCCTGCTGCCTAAGCATCTGCTGACCTACGCCTCTCTGGAGAAGGAGGCGCTGGTGCTCGGGGCGGGCAACCGGGCGGAAATCTGGAACCCCGCGGAGTACGAGAAGGACGTGGGCGACATGGACGCCGACGCGGTGGAGGCCGCGTTCGTCAGCCTTGGCTTCTAACCTGGAATACGCATACTTTTGAGTAAACACGGAAAGGCGGCGGCGGCATGGAGGAGCGGCCCGAACAGCGCTACCACCGGCCGGTACTGCTGGAGCAAACCATAGAGGCGCTGGACATCCGGCCGGACGGCGTGTATCTGGACGGCACGGCGGGCGGCGGCGGGCATTCTTTCGCGATTGCTTCCCGGCTCACCACCGGCCGTCTGATCGCCCTGGACAGGGATCCGGATGCAGTCAAGGAGGCCGGCCAACGGCTTCAGGGCCTTCCCGCCGTCGTGGTGCAGGCAAATTTCACCCAGATGGCTCAGGTGCTGGAATCGCTGGGGGTGGACGGGGTGGACGGCGTGCTGCTGGACATCGGCGTCTCCTCTCACCAGCTGGACGAGGCGGGACGCGGGTTCTCCTACCACATGGAGGCCCCGCTGGACATGCGGATGAGCCAAAGCGGCGTCACCGCCGCCGACCTGGTGAACAGCCTGACGGACAAAGAGCTGGCCGACATCCTGTTCCGGTATGGAGAAGAAAAATACGCCTGGCCCATCGCCCGCGAAATCCTTCGCCGGCGGGCGGCTGCGCCGATTGTGACCACCACCGAGCTGGCGGATATCGTGCGGGAAGCCGTGCCCGCCGCCTATCGCCGGGACGGTCATCCCGCCCGCAAGACCTTTCAGGCGCTGCGCATCGCGGTCAACGGCGAACTGGACTGCTTGTCCGCCGCCATGGACACCGCGTTCGACTGCCTGAGGGAAAACGGGCGGCTGGCCATCATCACGTTCCATTCCCTGGAGGATCGGATGGTCAAGCAGCGGTTCAACGATTGGCGCAGGGGCTGCGTCTGCCCGCCGGATTTTCCCGTGTGCGTCTGCGGACGGACGCCGGCGGCGGAGCTGGTGCTCAAAAAGCCGGCGGAGGCGACGGCGGACGAGCTGGCGGACAACCCCCGCAGCCGGAGTGCCCGGCTGCGCTGCGTGCGCAAGCTGCACGACCGGTATGGCTAAAGCCAAGGATAACGACGCCGTCGGTACGGGAGCGGGGCTCCCCGCCGCCGGCAAGGAATGATAAAAACAAGGAGGACGCGTCATGGCAGGGCAGAGCAACCGTTCGGAAGCGTATGATCTCGCGCTGTTCGAACCCAAACAGGCCAAAATCGTCGAACTGACCCCGAACAAGAAGCTGCAAAAAGCCGAACGGCGCCGCACGCGCGTCCAGTCGGTGCTTAACACGATGGGAGTGCTGCTGGTCTCCACCGTCATCATCGGGGTGGTCAGCATGATGATTACCAGCCGGGTGCAGCTGACCGAAATGAACCGGACCATCAACGAGTACGACGACACCATGAAGAAGCTCAAAAGCGAGGAGACCCGCCTGCAGACCGAGCTGGCCCAGAAGCTGAGCGCGCAGAGCGTGGACGAATACGCCCGCAGCCAGGGAATGACCGGCATCGAGAGCGAACAGATTCATTACATCACCCGGGGGGACAGCGACGAGGTGCAGGTGGCGGAGGAAAAGCCCGCCCATTGGTGGGATGCGCTGTTTGACACCATCGCCGGCTGGTTCTCTTAGAGCTGAAAAAATTTGTCCCTCCCGGCATACGGCGGGGACGAGGGCAATAAGTATGTAGAGAGGGGAACGCCGCATCCGGGCGGAGACGACGGCGCGGCCCGCCGGGGATACGGCATACCGACGAACGCAGGCGTACGGTTTACGTATGCTTGCGTTTGTCATAGGTGGAGACATGGGGCGGATTCCCCCGCTTTTGCGGGCGAACCGAGACAGAAGTGTACAGGCAGCCGGAAACGCAGGACAGGGCGTGGGAACGGAAGTGGATCCGTTCCCACCTCTCCTCGGACCGGGATACGGAAAAGGGCGGCGGCGCCTTGGGAATGGGAAAGGATTCGCATCTCACCGTATCGTGGAAAGGGGACTGCTCACATGGCCAAGCAACACCGGCCCGTGGTGACCACGCAATCGCCCAGCCGACAGATGTGGCGGCGCAGTGTCATCATTATGGTCATCCTGGTGGGCTTCTGTTTCTCCGCCGTCATCGGCAAGCTGGCCGTTCTCCAGCTTGTGGAAACGGCCGACTGGCAGGAGCGCGCCGTCACCCAGCAGCTCAGCGACAGCGTGGTGACCTCCAAGCGGGGCACCATCTACGACGCCAACATGAAGACGCTGGCCGCCTCGGCCGAGGTGTGGAAGCTGATCATGGCGCCCAAAAACATCCAGGATTTGGATACCAATCGGGACATGCGCACCTTCATCGCGGATCAATTGGCGGAGATGCTGGGCGTGAACCGGGAGAAGCTGTACAAACAGACGGGCAAGACCTACTCCCAATACGAGGTGGTCAAGTCCAAGATGGAGTTCGAGCTCAAGGAAAAGGTGGCCCAGTGGATTCTGGACAACAAGCTCATCGGTGTGTTCAGCATCATCCCGGACTACAAACGGTATTACCCGCTGCAGAACACCCTGTCCAACGTCCTGGGCTTCACCGGCACCGACAACACCGGGCTGGAGGGGCTGGAGGCGGCGTACAACGCCGATCTGATGGGCAAGGCGGGGCGGATCGTCACCGCCAAGAACGGCTGGGGCGACGAGCTGCCCACCGATATGGAATACGCCAAAATCGTGGATGCCGAGGACGGCAACAGCCTAGTTCTCACCATCGACGCCAACATCCAGACCTTTGCGGAAAAGTATCTGGAAATCGCGGTCAAGGAAACGGGCTGCACCAACCGGGGCGCGGTGATTATCCAGGATGTCAACACCGGCGGCATCCTGGCCATGGCCATCAAGGGGGACTACAACCCCAACGATCCATTCACCGTCAGCGATCCGGATTTGGCCGCCCAGATAGCCCAGCTGGCCGGGGATGAAAAGTCCGCGGCCCTGGCCAAGGCACGGCAGTCTCAGTGGCGGAACAAGCCGCTGGTGGAATGCTACGAGCCGGGCTCGGTCTTCAAGGCGTTCACCTCCTGCATGGCCATTGAAACCAAGGTGGCCGACGAGCATACCTCCGTCCACTGTGGCGGCAGCCTGAAGGTCAAGGGCTGGCCCAAGCCCATTAAGTGCCACAAGGCCGGGGGGCATGGAACCCTGGATTTCCCCGGGGCGGTGTCGGCCTCCTGCAACCCCTATTTCATGACCATGGGGCTGCGGATCGGCGGACACAACTTCTTCAAATACTTCACCGATTTCGGCTTTACCAAGAAAACCGGCATCGACATGCTGGGCGAGCAGTCCAACGCCGGGCTGTACCATGGCGAAAAGGTACTGTCCAACCCCGACTCGGAGGCGTCTCTCGCCACCTCGGCCTTTGGGCAGACCTTTAAGGTCACGCCTCTGCAGGTCATCACCGCCATGTCGGCGGTGGCCAACGGCGGCAAGCTGATGCAGCCCTACGTGGTGCAGAAAATCATCGCCCCCGACGGCACCGTGGTCAAGGACGTGCAGCCCACCGTCAAGCGGCAGGTGGTCAGCGCCGACACCTCCCGCCGGGTGGCGGCCATGATGGCGGCCAGCGTCAACGGCGGCGGCGCCAAAAACGCCTACGTGCCCGGCTTCCGGGTAGCGGGCAAGACGGGCACCTCCGAAAAAATCGACCAGAAAAAAGAGGGCGAGGTAGGCGATGTCGTCGCCTCCTTCTCCGGCTTCGCGCCGGCGGACAATCCGCAGGTGGCCATCCTGGTGCTGCTCGATGAGCCGCAGGTGGCGGTGGGCTTGCGGTACGGCGGCACCATTTCCGCGCCGGTAGCGCAAAAGGTGTTTGCCAGCGTCCTGCCCTACCTGAACATCGAAACCAAGTACACCGAGGCGGAGGTCAAGGCGCTGAACCGCACCACCCCCGACTTGAAGGACAACAAGCTCGATGCCGCGAAAAATAAGCTGACCAACAGCGATCTGCGCTGCCAGGTGGTCGGCGGAGGCGATACGGTTCTCCGGCAGGTGCCGGAAGCCGGCAAGCCCATCCCCAAGGAGGGCATCGTGGTGCTGTACACCGAAGAGGCGGAGGAGCCGACCGCCAAGGTTCCCGATTTCAAGGGCAAGACCCTGGCCGAGGCCAACAAGCTGGCCGCCGACGCGGGCATCAACCTCCAGTTTTCCGGCGTGGGCCTGGAGAACGGAGAGGCCAAGGGCGGCGATCAAAGCGTGGCCGCCGGCACACAGGTGCCTCTCGGCACCGTGGTGACGGTTACGTTTATTTATCAGGATACCATTGAATAGGGGCCAGGGCCTGACGGCCCTGCGCCCGGGACGTGAAAGGAAAAGGATGCACGATGGCAGGAACCGGCAACCCCCCACCCCGTAAAACCACTAAGGCGCCCACCCGGCAGATGTGGCGCCGCTCCATCATCACCTTGGTGATTATCATCGGCTTCTGTTTCACCGCCGTGGTGGGCAAAATGGGGGTGCTGATGATCGCGGAAGGGGAGGACTGGCAGCAGCGGGCGGTGTCCCAGCGGATGAGCGACAGCATCACCACACCCAGCCGCGGCACTATTTACGACGCCAACATGAACATCCTCGCCGCTTCCTCCGAGGTGTGGAAGATCATCCTGTCCCCCAAGGACATGAAGAGCGTGAAGGTGAAAAAAACGCCCACGGAATACTACACCTTCGAGGAGCTGCGCGGCGTGGTGGCCGACGGCGTGTCGGAAATCCTGGGGATCGACCGGGATAAGCTGTACGAACAGACCGGGAAAACCGATTCCCAGTATGAGGTGGTGCAGTCCCGGGTAGAATATAAGCCGAAGGAAGCTTTATCCAAATGGGTGGAGGAGCACGGCATCGGCGGCTTCGCTTATCTCAAGGATTACAAACGGTATTATCCGCTGGGGCACACCCTGTCCAACGTCCTGGGCTTTGTGGGGACCGACAACGCCGGCCTGGAGGGCCTGGAGGCCCAGTATGATTCGGTGCTCACCGGTAAGGCGGGCCGGATCATTACCGCCCGCAACGGCTGGGGCGACGAGATGCCCACCACCCTGGAATACAAAAAAGAAGTGGACGCCGAGGACGGTAAAAGCCTGGTGCTGACCATTGACCAGTATATCCAGACCTACGCGGAAAAGTATCTGGAGGAAGCCGTCGCAAACGCCTCCGCCACCAACCGGGGGGCGGTGATTATCCAGGACGTCAACACCGGTGCCATCCTGGCCATGGCCACAAAAGGGGACTACGACCCCAACCAGCCCTTTACGGTCAGCGATCCCACTGTGGCGGCCCAAATCGCCGCGCTGGCCGGGGATGAGCAGTCCAGGGCTCTGACCCTGGCCCGGCAAAAGCAGTGGCAGAATAAGCCCATTGTGGATTTCTACGAACCAGGCTCGGTGTTCAAGACCTTCACCTCCTGCATGGCTTTTGAGGAGGGGATTTCCACCGAAACCGACACCTTTACCTGCACGGGCAGCATTTCGGTTGTCGGCTATGGTCAACGGATTTCCTGCCATCAGCACGGCGGGCACGGCACCATCGATTTCCCCCACGCCATTTATGGCAGCTGCAACCCCTATTTCGTCGACGTCGGCCTCAAGATCGGCGGGCACAATTTCTTTAAATACTTCACCGGCTTCGGTTTCACCCAGAAGACCGGCATCGACATGATGGGCGAGCAGACCCCCAGCACCATGCTGTATCACAGCGAGGAAAAGCTGTCCAATCCCTTGTCCCAGTCGTATCTGGCGACCTCCTCCTTCGGCCAGACCTTCAAGGTATCGCCCATCCAGATGATCACCGCCATGTCGGCGGTGGCCAACGGCGGCAAGCTGATGCAGCCCTATGTGGTGCAAAAGATCCTGGACGGCGACGGCAACGTGGTGGAGAACATCACCCCCACCGTCAAGCGCCAGGTCATCAGCGAGGAAACGGCCAAACGGGTGGCCGCCATGCTGGACACGGCGGTGAACACCGGATCGAAAAACGCCTACGTGGCGGGCTACCGGGTGGCGGGCAAAACCGGCACCTCGGAAAAGCGGGATATTAAGGTCGAGGCCGGGCAGCAGCAGGAGGTCATCGGTTCCTTCGCCGGCTTCGCGCCGGCGGACGATCCGCAAATCGCCATTCTGCTGATGGTCGATCAGCCCCAGGGCTCCATGATCAGCCGCTACGGCAGCACGGTCGCCGCCCCCTACGCGCAGAAGATTCTCGCCGAGGTGATGCCCTATATGAGCATCGAGCCCAAGTATACCGAAAAAGAAGTGGCCGCCATGAACCGGACCACGCCCGGGGTGGAAAACACCGACGTGACCGCGGCCAGGGCCAAGCTGACCACCGCCGGCCTGAACAGCGAGGTGCTCGGCAGCGGCACGACGGTCGTCAAGCAGGTGCCGGAGAAGGGCAAGCCCATCCCCAAGGAGGGCAAGGTGTATCTCTACACCGACGACAGCGTTACCGGCCAGACCACCAAGGTGCCGGATTTCACCGGTAAGAGCGTGACTCAGGCCAAGCAGGCGGCGGCCCAGGCCCGTTTGAATATCCAGCTGACCGGCGGCGGTCTGGATTCCAGCGAGGCCAAGGCCTCGGGACAGAGCGTGGAGGCGGGCGCCACCGTGCCGCCGGGCACGGTGGTCAACGTCACCTTTATCGTACAAAATGATATCCGATAGAGCCGGCGTCCCATTGAAGCGGGACACGCTCGCTCTGAGTCTATTTGTGCCTTGCGCACGGCGAAAGGAATGTGATTTCCCATGAAGCTTTCACAATTGCTGGACGGCACCGGCGTTGCCTGCCCGCCTGAATTGGACGGGGAGATCGCGGGCATCACCTGCGATTCCCGCCGGGTGGAGCCGGGCTGGGCCTTCGTGTGCATCCAGGGGACCGCGCAGGACGGCCACGCCTACGCTGAAAAGGCCGCGCAGGCCGGGGCGGCGGTCGTTGTCGCGCAGCGGGATGTGGGGCTTCCCTGCCAGCTTCTGGCTGCCTCTACCCGCCGGACCTGGGCGCTTATGTGCGCCAACTGGTTCGGCCGGCCGGCGGAAAAGCTGCATATGGTGGGGGTCACCGGCACCAACGGGAAAACCACCACCACCTGCATGCTCAAGTCGGTGCTGGAGGCCTGCGGCCACAAGGTCGGGCTTATCGGTACCATCCAGAATATGATCGGCACCCGGGTGCTGCCGGCGGGACACACCACCCCGGATCCGTATGACCTGCAGAGTATGCTCGCGCTCATGGCGGCGGAGGGCTGCGCCTACTGCGTCATGGAGGTGTCCTCTCACGCGCTGGATCAGGACAGGGTGGAGGGCTGCGCCTTCGACGCGGCGGTTTTCACCAACCTGACCCAGGATCATCTCGACTACCACAAGACCATGGAAAATTACCTGGCCGCCAAAAAGCGCCTCTTTTCTCTGTGCCGCCACGCTATCATCAACGTTGACGATCCGTGGGCCGACAAGCTGACCGAGGGCCTGACCTGCCCCATCGATACCTATTCAGCCAAGAGCGACGCGGCGGATTACACGGCCCGGGAGATTCAGCAGCGGCCTGAGGGCGTGGAATTTCAGCTGGTTGGCACCGGGGTCATCGGCCGGGTGAGGCTGCGCATTCCCGGCCTGTTCTCCGTGTACAACGCGCTGGCGGCCGCCGCCTGCGCGCTGCGGCTGGGGATCCCCTTCGACAAGGTGGTGGAAGCGCTCTGCGCCGTGCAGGGGGTGAAGGGCCGGGCGGAAATCGTCCCCACCGGCCGGGATTTCACTGTGGTCATCGACTACGCCCATACCCCCGACGGGCTGGAAAACATCTGCAAAACCATGAAAGCCTGCACCACGGGGCGGCTGTTAACGGTCTTCGGCTGCGGCGGTGATCGGGATAAGGGAAAGCGGCCTTTGATGGGCGCCACCGCCGCCAAATATTCCGATTTTTTGGTGGTGACCTCCGACAACCCCCGTACCGAGGAGCCGGACGCCATCATCCGGGATATTCTCGCCGGCCTGCGGGATACTGGTACCCCCTATGAGGTGGTGGAGAACCGGACCCAGGCCATCCGTTTCGCCATGAAAAACGCCCGGCCGGGCGACATCGTCCTGCTGGCCGGCAAGGGGCACGAGACCTACCAGATTCTGGCCGACGGCGTGATTCATCTGGATGAAAGGGAAGTCGTGGCCGAGGCCCTGAAGGAAGAATAGCCATCGATACAGGATGCAATGGTTCAGATACAGCGGTGCCGGATGGCGCCGCAGGAGAGGAATGGGCGGACAATGGATGCGACAACATTGACGGTAACGGCCGGGGCGGCGCTGGCCGGCTTTCTGATAGCGGCTCTGCTGGGGAAGGTTCTCATTCCGGTGCTGCACCGGCTGAAGTTCGGGCAGACCATCCGGGAAGAGGGCCCGGCCTGGCACCGCGCCAAGCAGGGAACCCCCACCATGGGCGGGGTGCTGTTTATCATCGGCTCCCTCGCGGCAGCCCTGCTGGCAATAATCGCCGGGCAGTTCCTGCTGCCGGTGAAGGTGTTCAGCGGCACTTCCCTGACCCTGACCAAGCTGTTCGGCGGGATGCTGCTGGCTTTGTGCTGCGGGGCCATCGGGTTTGTGGACGATTACATCAAGGTGGTCAAGAAGCGGAATCTGGGGCTGACCGCCTCCCAAAAACTGTTCGCCCAGCTGCTGGTTGCCGCGGGTTATGCCATTTCCCTGTACATGGCCGGAGGCTCCCGCTTCTATATCCCGTTCTTCGGGCTGGTGGACTGGGGGATCTGGTTTGTTCCCTTCTGCATGTTTGTGGTGGTGGCCATGACCAACGCCACCAATCTGACCGACGGCATTGACGGCCTGTGCGGAACCGTCAGCTTTGTGGCCACCCTGTTTTTCCTGGTGCTGGCGGGTATGCTGGAATACGTCGGCCAGGGGCTGCTGGCCGCCGCCTTCGCCGGAAGCCTGGCAGGCTTTCTCGTCTGGAACCTCCACCCCGCCAAGGTGTTTATGGGAGACACCGGCTCGCTGTTTATCGGCGGGCTGCTGTGCGCCCTGGCGTTCGGCATCAACCAGCCGTTCCTGCTGGTGCCGGTGGGTGTGGTGTACATCGCGGAAAACCTGTCAGTGTTGCTGCAGGTGGGCTATTTCAAGCTGACCCACGGCAAACGGCTGTTTAAAATGGCGCCGCTGCATCACCATTTTGAGATGTGCGGGTGGAGCGAGGCCAAAATTGTGACGGTGTTTTCCCTGGTCACCCTGCTGGGCTGCATCGGGGCCGCGCTGCTCGTTATCTACGCCTGACGGGCGTTTCCAAAGGTTTCCTTCGTTCTACCGGTTGCATAATTCCTGGAAAATCCCGTATAATGGATCACAGAACAACGCCTGAAAGGAGGGTGGGTATGGCAAACGCACAAGCCGCCGCCATGAAAAAGAAACGCAAGCTCTTTTCCATTGCCAATGGATTTGACATGCCTTTCTTAATCATTCTCATGCTGATCTTGGTCATCGGCCTGGTGTGCATGTATTCGGCCAGCTATGCCTACGCCTTCTACTGGTACGACGGCGACAGCTATTACTTTATCAAGCGCCAGCTGGCCTTCGCTGTTCTGGGCGTGGTAGCCATGCTGATGATCTCCACCATCGACTACCATGTGCTGCATAAATTTTCATGGGTGCTGTGGATCGTCTCCCTGGCGCTGCTGGTGGTGGCGTACATCATGCCCTCCTCCACCGGCATCCACCGGTGGATCCGCATCCCCGGCATCGGCCAGTTTCAGCCCTCGGAGGTGGCTAAGTTCGCCCTCATCGTGCTGTACGCCCATCTGGTGTCCCTTAATCATAAAAAGATGAAAACCTTTACCAAGGGCTATCTGCCCTTTATGGCCATCTTAGGCATCACCTGCGGTCTGGTGTTTATCGAGCCCCACCTGTCCGGCACCATGCTGTTGCTGGGCATCGGGCTGATTCTCATGTACGTGGGCGGGACGCGGCTGGTCTATCTGCTGGGCACCATCGGCATCGGCGGCGCGGCTGCCGGGTATATGATTTTCGGCATGGGCTATGAAAAGGACCGTATCGACGTGTGGCTGAAACCCCTGGAGATGTTCACTAAGGACAAGGACATGGCGTGGCAGACGGTGCAGTCCTTGTACGCCATCGGCTCCGGCGGCCTGATGGGCCAGGGCCTGGGCAATTCCCGGCAGAAGCATCTCTTTCTGCCCGAGCCGCAGAACGACTTTATCTTTTCCATCGTGTGCGAAGAACTGGGCTTCATCGGCGCGGTGCTGATCATCATCCTGTTCGGCCTGCTGGTCTGGCGGGGCTTCGTCATCGGCATGAAGGCGCCCGACAAATTCGGCTCCATGCTGGCCATCGGCCTGACCGGCCAGATCGGCCTGCAGGTGGCCTTCAATGTGGCGGTGGTCACCAATACCATCCCCAACACCGGCATCAGCCTGCCCTTCTTCAGCTACGGCGGCACCTCCTTGGTCATGCTGCTGGCGCAGATGGGCGTAGTGCTGTCGGTATCCCGCAGTATACAGGCGGAAAAGGCCTAGGCCTTTTCCATATAAAAGAGCCGGGCCTTTCGGCCCGGCTGTCGCGATAAGAGCGTGAAATTTCGGGCTTCCTCCCGCAGCAGAAGAAAGGGTGGTTTTGTGCGTGTTTTGATGACGGGCGGCGGTACGGCGGGGCATATCAACCCGGCTCTGGCCATCGCTGCCAAGATAAAGGCCGAGCAGCCGGATGCGGATATCCTTTTTGTGGGGGCCGCCGGCCGGATGGAAACCACGCTGGTTCCCGCCGCTGGGTATCCGATTCAAACGGTGGATGTCCGAGGGTTCCAGCGGCGGCTTTCAGTGAAGAACATAGGGCGCAACCTGTCCGCCGCCGTCCACGCGGTCACAGCCGGCACCGCCTCCGCGAAAATCCTCAGGGATTTCCGGCCGGATATCGCCATCGGCACCGGCGGCTATGTCTGCGGGCCGATCCTGCGCAAAGCGGCCAAAATGGGGATCCCGGTGGTGGTGCATGAATCCAACGCCTTCCCCGGCGTGACGGTCAAGATGCTGGCAAAATACGCCACCGTCCTCATCGCCGACGAGGCGGCGCGGAAATACCTCCCCCCCGACGCCAAGGTGGTGGTCACCGGCAATCCCCTGCGGGCCGATTTTTTCAGCGTCGATAAGGCGCAGGCCCGGCGGGAGCTGGGGCTGGACGATCGCCCCCTCATTCTGTCCTTCGGCGGCAGCCTGGGGGCGGAGCGGATCAACAGCACCATGGTGGACGTGCTGCGGCGCAGCCACGAGAAGGGCCTGTACCAACACATCCACGGCACCGGTAAAAGCGGCTGGGAGAGCGTGTGTGCCAAGCTGCGGGAAGCCGGCGTTCCTCTGAAAGGGGACGGCATCTGGGTGCGGGAATACATCGACGACATGCCCCGCTGCATGGCGGCGGCGGACTTGGTGATCTCCCGCTGCGGGGCCATGACCCTCAGCGAGCTGCCTGCGGCGGGCAAGGCTTCCATTCTCATCCCCTCGCCCAATGTGGCGGAAAATCATCAGTATCACAACGCCATGGCCCTGGTAAACCGGGGGGCCGCGGTCTGCATCGAGGAAAAGGATCTCACCCCCGACGCGCTGTGGGATTCCATGGAGGCCGTCGCCGGGCATCCGGATGTGCTGCGTTCCATGGCGGAGCATGCCCGAAGGGCCGCTATTCTCGATGCATCCGACCGTATCTACGCCGTTATCCAGGATGTGCTGAGCCGCTGAGCCGGCCCAGATGAAATCCCCGTTTTTCCCGGCTTTTTCCCTTTCCCGGCGGAAAAAAGCGCCATCGCGCACCGATTTTCTCTGTTTGCATAGAATGGCTTGTGGCGTATAGCCTTACGCCTTACCAAAAACAGAGAGGGTGCGGGAATTGGCGCTTTCCGGTTTTGCGGCCGCCAAGGTACCGCCACCCGCGAAAGGGTGATGGATGGACATGGCGAAATTGATCGTGGAAGGACTACATAAATTAAACGGGGCCGTCGGGATACACGGCGCGAAAAACAGCGCGCTGCCGGTGCTGGCGGCCACCCTGCTGGCAAACAGCGTCAGCGAAATCGGCAATTGCCCGCGCTTGTCCGATGTGGATGCGTCGGTGGCCATTCTGCGGTGTCTGGGCTGTCAGGTGGATGTCCGGGATCATGTGGTTACGGTGGATCCGGCGGGGATGTGCCGGTGTGAAATCCCCGATCATCTGATGCGGGAAATGCGCTCCTCCATCGTCTTTTTAGGGGCGATTATCGCCAAATGCGGGGAGGCGCGCATGTCCTTCCCCGGCGGGTGTGAGCTGGGCCCCCGGCCCATCGACCTGCACCTGGACGCCCTGGAAAAGCTGGGCGTCGCCATCGAGGAGGAGCGGGGGCATCTGCGCTGCCGCGCCAAGGGGCGGCTGAAGGGGACGGAAATTTCCCTGGCCCTGCCCAGCGTGGGGGCAACCGAGAACGTGCTGCTTGCGGCAGCCACCGCCGATGGAACCACCGTGCTGCATAATGCGGCCCGGGAGCCGGAGATCGAGGATTTGTGCGGGTATCTCAACGCCTGTGGGGCGCGTATTGCCGTCGAAAAGGACGGGGTAATCACCATCGAGGGGGTGGAAGCGCTGCACGGCTGCCGGCACGAGGTGATCCCCGACCGCATCGAAACGGCCACCTATATGGCCGCGGCTGCGGTCACCGGCGGCACCCTGCTGCTGAGGAACGCCAGGCCGGAGCATGTGAATACTGTCTTTCCCGCTTTCGAGGAGGCAGGCTGCCAGGTGTCGGTCTGGAAGGATGAAATTCTTATCAGCGCCCCGTCCCGCCTGCGGCGGGTGAAGACGATCCGCACCATGCCCTACCCGGGCTTTCCCACCGATGCGCAGGCGCCGCTGATGGCCATGGCCTGCCTGGCCGACGGCACCAGTGTGTTCATCGAGACCATTTTTGAAAACCGGTATAAACACGCCGGGGAGCTGATGCGCCTGGGCGCGAAAATCAAGGTGGAGGGCCGGGTGGCCGTGGTGGAAGGGGTGCCGATGCTGTCCGGCGCGCCGGTGGAGTGCACCGATCTGCGGGGCGGCGCGGCCCTGGTGGTGGCGGCCCTCGCCGCCGAGGGCCACACCGAAATCACCTGCCTGACCCATTTGGACAGAGGCTACGAGGAGCTGGAGGACTGCCTGGCGCGGACCGGGGCGGTTATCCGGCGGGAATAATGATGGTGAATCGCTCGGTACCGGAGAGCGGGACGTGGAAAGGCGTGAATTCATGGGTAAACAGCAGAAGACGACCGACCGGCAGATCCCTAAGAAAAAGAGGCGGAAGGCCAGCCGGTTCCATATGGCCTTGGCGCTGTTTATCGCCATCGTGGCGGTCAGCGGTGCGCTGGCGTTTATGCTGCTGATGCTTCCGGGAAGCGGCGAGGCATCGGCCGAAAAGCCGGCGGTGTTCGGCGTTCACGACATCCAGGTGGTGGGAAAAACCCGGTATTCCGCCGAGGAGATTATCGCCGCGAGCGGCATCCGGATTGGGCAGAGCCTCTTTTCGGTCAGCAAAGTCAAGGCTCACGATAATATTATGTCGCAGTTCCCTTATCTAGAACGGGTGGACGTGGGAAATTCCTCCTTCGACACGGTGGAAATCAAGGTGTGGGAGGTGGAGCCCATCGGGGCGATGTACGCAAACGGCAAATGGCTGGTGGTGGGCGGCAACAACAAGGGCGTGGAAGCCCTGGAGATACAGGGCGACCGCCCGCCCCGGTACTTGTACTTCAAGGGGGCGGAACCCGACGAAAACTGTCGGGTGGGCGGCAAGGCCATGAAGGATCGGGATTTCGGCATCGTCACCGCCTTGATGGAAGCCGTCGAGGCCAATGGGCTGGAAAACATCGGCGTACTGGATGTGTCGGAAAAGACCAACATCAAGCTGGATTGGAAGGGGCAGATCACCGTCCTGCTGGGAACCGAAAACAACCTGAAGGATAAGGTGGCGGCCCTGGCCAATATCCTGCCCGAAATCATCAAGAACAACGGCGACACCGCGGCGGGCCAGCTGGATATGCGATCGTATATGGAGGACAGCCGGGCCTTCTTTACCCCTTGGGACATCCTGAATTCCACCACCACCCCCGCCGGCGCGGGAGGCACCACGACCGCCGGATAAAGCCCTTCCTTATGGGGGCGCGCTTCCCCCTTTGCTTCGGCCCCATATCCCTGAATTTGGCAGATTTGTCCTATCCGGGAGACCAAACCACCATATAGGCCGTCTCTGGTGGAAAAAGGCAAAAAAAATTTACAAATATAGTGATGAAATTGCGTTCAGGCAGTTGAAATGCCGGGCCGCTCGTGGTAGAATTATAGAGATATTAATTCACTTATATGTATCGAACGATAACAGGTGTTACATAACGGGCGTGTTTTTCCTAAAATGCGCATTTTGGATAGGGAATTCGGTGGGGCGGCGGCCTTGCGGGACGATTAACGTGGGAGGAAGTTTCATGAGCATTCTGCAGTTTGACAGTGATTCCATCGATGGGGTTCAGATAAAAGTCGTGGGCGTGGGCGGCGGCGGCGGCAACGCGGTCAACCGCATGGTGCGCGCCGGCGTGCAGGGCGTGGAATTCGTGGCTATTAACACCGATCAGGCTGTCCTGCGCCTGTCCCAGGCGGATCAGAAGATTCAAATCGGTGAAAAGCTGACCCGGGGCATGGGCGCAGGCTCCAACCCTGAAAAGGGCCAGCGGGCGGCGGAGGAAAGCCGCGACGAAATCGCCGCGGCCCTCAAAGGCACCAACATGGTATTCATTACCGCCGGCATGGGCGGCGGCACCGGTACCGGCGCGGCCCCCGTCGTGGCGGAAATCGCCCGGGATCTCGGCATCCTGACGGTGGGCATCGTGACCAAGCCCTTCGCCTTTGAGGGGCGCCGCCGTATGGAGCAGGCCGAAAACGGCATCACTGCCCTGCGGGAATATGTGGACAGCCTGGTGGTCATCCCCAATGAGCGCATCAAGCTGGTCAGCGAACAGCGCATCACCTTGGCCAACGCCTTTGAGGTGGCGGACGACGTGCTGCGTCAGGGCGTGCAGAGCATCTCTCAGCTCATCAAGGTGCCGGGCCTGGTTAACCTGGACTTTGCCGACGTGACCTCCATCATGAAGGACGCGGGCTATGCCCACATGGGCGTCGGCCGGGCTGAGGGCAAGGATCGCGCCGAACTGGCGGCCCGTGCGGCCGTGGCCAGCCCCCTGCTGGAAACCTCTATCGATGGCGCGCGCGGCGTGCTTATCAACATCACCGGTACCTCGGATCTGGATTTTGAGGACGTCGACAAGGCGTCGGAGATCATCACCAGCGCGGCTCATCCGGACGCGACCATCATCTGGGGCGCGGCCTTCGACGAGAATCTGGGGGACACCCTGTGCGTGACGGTCATCGCCACCGGCCTGGTGTCGGATAATTCCTATAAAGCCAAGGAGCCGGAAGGCACTCCGCTGGCCAGCTTCGGCCAGAAGGTGGAAAACGTCGCCTCCTCCGTGGAGGACGACGAGGGCTATACCGACATTATGGGGATTTTCAAAAAGAAGAGAGACTGAATCGAATAAAAAGATACCCCGACCGAGGTCGGGGTATCTTTTTATTCGATTGAAAAATAACGATGGATAATTTTAATTATTATTAATATTTCTTAACGGCACATGGTGTGCGTTTCTCACGGCAGGCCTGAAAAACCGGCAATCCGCTGCTCGGCGGATTGCCGGTTTTTTAACGTTCTCTTTTCCTCACCCGCCGCCAAATGCAGACGGCGAGGAGCCCCGCCAAAGTCAGGCCGGATACCACCGCGCCGGGCACCAGCCCATAGGGGATAAACCGCAGGGACACCTGATGCTCTCCAGCGGCAACAGGATAGGCCAGGAACGCGTCTCCCACCTTCACCGGTTCCACCGTTTTGCCGTCGATAACGGCCCGCCAGCCCTTGTCGTAGGGGATGGAGGTGAACACCAGCCCGTCCCGCGGCGCCTGAATGGTGCCGGTTACCGTCGTGTCGGTGACGGACAAATCCTGTACGGCGGTCTGCCTCAGTTCATCGATGAAACCGGAGAAGGCTTCCTCGTCGAAGCCGGCGGCCCGCACATCTGAATACCAGCCCTTGTACCAGACCGGCACCTTGACGATGACGGTGCCCGCCTCCTGCATCCCCAGGTCGATAACGCCGCGGATTAGGCGATCGTCGTAGACGTTGAGTTTTTTGCCATCGACATACACGGGGGAATGCTCGTTAAGGTTGTTGTTCAGGTGAAGCAGCACGTGCTGCTTCACCGGATTTTCGATGGTGAAATACAAGTTGGAGCCGGCCGGGACGGTCACCGATCCGCCGTTTGCTTCCGGATCGCCGTCGGTACAGGTCACCGTTACGGGCAGAGAGGAATAATAGGTGGTCTCCCGCCCGTTTAGTGAGGAGAAAAAGCGGTTCTGCAGGGTGAAGGGATCCGCCCCGCCGGGGTTCAGTTCGGCCGCCGCCTGGTCGGCGAAATACAGCAGGGGCAGGGCGTTTTCATTGCGGAACAGGGTGGTGTCTCCATAGGACGCGCCGGTGGATACCATCCCCGGCCTTAGTTCCTCTGTGTCCCAAACGTACCGGATGCCCAGCACCGCGTCCAGGGCGGAGGTGGACCCCATATACCGCAGATAGCGGTTCTGCACATAACAGACCATACCGAGGTTCCCGAGAAATTTGAAGGCGATCTGGTTGGACAGGGAGCTGTAGTGGCTCAAAGCGTGGTACCCGGCGTTCATGCCGTCGTTGGAGTTGCGGGCGGTGGAGTTTTCCACCCGGTAGAATCCGCTGTCGTTCTGCGCGTCGAGCAGCGCGGTCAGCTGGGCGTTACGCGCGGTGTAATCGGTATAGTTCTGTCTCTCCACAAAGCGGAATTGGTCGTCCAGTCCATTCAGAATCGCGGTGGCGTTGAACAGCAGTTCGACGGAGACCGCCGCCACCAACAGCGCCGCCAGCGCCCGCCGGGGCCACAGGATGGCCGGCCGGCTCGCCTCAGCAGCCTGCAGCTCCCGCCGCCGGGCGTGCCAGACGAGGAAGGTTATCAGCCCGTAGCCGCCCAGCATCAGGGCGGTGGCCCACCAATTGCCCGCGTAGGGGATCTGGCCGCTGGCCCCGCCCAGCAGCGTTGCCAGGGCCAGAGCGCCGAAGCTGATGGGGATGGCGGCAGGCCGGATGTCCGCCGGGCAGGCCAGCACCCGGGCTGCGCAGGTGATCAGGAGGAAAAGAATGACAAAGGTGTACCGGTAGGGGAACCAGTTGGGCGGCTGGAACACATGCCAGGCCAGATCCAAATCGTACAGCAGCAGGCTCAGCAGCATCACGGCCAGCAGAGCGCCCACCACGTATTTTTCCCGCCGCGGGATGGAACGGTGGGTGAACCATAAGGGCAGCAGCCCCATCGTCAGCACCCCGCCGTACAGGGTGGGCGTGCCCGAGTTGGTGGCCGAGTCGAACGCCCCCCACCCCATCTTGCCCAGCAGCGCCAAGGGGTTGGCCCCCGCCTGAAAGGTCAGGGAGAAGCCGTGAACATTCTCGTAGCCGCCCAGCAGGGCGGACAGGGTGGGCAGCAGCAGGAAGGTTGCCAACCCGGCCGCCAGCGCCGTACCCGCGAAGAAAGCCCCCAGGCGGCGAACAGGCCGCCGATCCTCCCGGCAGGCCAGCAGCCAGCCGAGATACAGCAGGAAGGTGAAGATGCCCACCACATACGCGATGTAAAAATTCGCGAGAAACAGCACCGTCAGGGCGGCGGTGAAAGCGCCGATGCGCCCCTTGTCAAAAACGCGGCGGGCCGCCAGCGCCACCAGTGGCAGCAGCACCATCCCGTCCAGCCACATCAGGTTGAAGCAATAGGTTACCCCGTAGCCCGCCAGCCCGTACAGGGCGGCGAACAGCAGGTTGACCCCGCCGCCAATGCCGTGGCGCTTGCGCAGCCAGAGGGAAAAGGTCAGGGCCGAGGCGGCCAGCTTCATGGAAATGATGAACAGTATGGCCTCGGTCAGCATGGCCCGGGGAAAGCAGAACAGCAGCAGGGTGAAGGGACTGGCCAGATAATACGCCAGCAGGCCCAGAAAATTCATGCCCAGGCCGGTGTCCCAGGTGAACAGCAGGCTGCTGCCGGATTTCACCATGTCGTACAGCGCCGCATGAAACTCCACATACTGCTGGTTCAGATCCGTGATGAGTATCGATTTGCCGCCGAAGGGGTAGAAGCCGAACACCGCCAGCGCCGCTGTCCATATGACCGCGGTCAGCCCAAAGGCGGCCAGCATGCCCCCCGTCGTCCGTCCCCTCTCGGAGGAGAGCCGGCCGCGTAGGGAGCGGCGGCTCGTCTGTGTATGACCGTTCATGCTAGAACCGCCTCAATGGCCGCCAACTCGTCTGCGGTAAATTCTAGCTGCCGCAGCGCCCCCAGATTGTTCTCCAGCTGCCCGACGCTGGACGCGCCCACTAAGGCCGAGGTCACCCGCCCGCCCCGCAGGATCCAGGCGATGGCCATCTGGGCCAGACTCTGTCCCCGTTCGGCGGCGATGCCGTTCAGCTTACGGATAACGTCCAGGCGCGCGGGCGTGATGTCCGCTTCCTTCAGAAAAGCGCCCCGCGCCGCCCGGGAATCGGCGGGGATTCCGCCGAGATACCGGTCGGTCAGCAGGCCCTGGGCCAGGGGCGAGAAGGCGATGCTTCCCATACCCTCTTCGTCCAGCACGTCCTGCAGGCCGTCTTCAATCCAGCGATCGAACATATTATACCGCGGCTGATGAATGAGGCAGGGCACCCCCATCTGCCGCAGGATCGCCGCCGCCTGCCGGGTCTGTTCCGCCGAGTAGTTGGACACCCCCACGTACAGGGCCTTGCCCGCCCGGACGGCGGAGGCCAGGGCGCCCATGGTTTCCTCCAGAGGGGTTTCCGGATCCGGCCGGTGGGAATAGAAAATATCCACATACTCCAGCCCCAGGCGTTTCAGGCTCTGGTCGAGGGAGGCCAGCATGTATTTCCGGCTTCCCCAGTCCCCATAGGGGCCGGGCCACATGCCGTAGCCCGCTTTGGTGGAGATAATCAGCTCGTCCCGATAAGGGGCCAAATCGGTTTTCAGCACCCGTCCCAGGGTTTCCTCCGCCGAGCCGGGAACCGGGCCGTAGTTGTTGGCCGCGTCGATATGGGTCACGCCCAGATCGAAGGCCCGCAGTAGAATCGCCCGGGAGGTCTCATAGGGCGTCACGCTGCCGAAATTCTGCCAGATGCCCAGGGACACCGCAGGCAGCTTGAGGCCGCTGCGACCCACCCGGCGGTAGGCCATGTCGTCATAGCGGCTGGGGTCGGCACTGTAAGGCATTTTTACCATCCTTTCCTTGAACAAGGCATTCTATGTACAGTATTATATCGTGGGAAAAGAGGGAAGTACAGGACAATTTCCCGATTTTTTCTTAAGTTTTGCGCAAAGATGCGTTCCCGGTCTTTGAAATTGCTCAGGCAATATGCTATACTGATACCAATACAGGCGACAGCCGCGAAAGTGGAGGTACAACATGGGCTTATTTGATTTCGTCAAAAACCAGTTTATAGAGGTCATTGAAGCGACGGATTTCCAGCAGGACATGATCGTGTTTGAGTTCCCCGTGGCGGGCCATGAAATCAAAATGGGCGCCCAGCTGATCGTCCGGGAGGGGCAGTGCGCGATTTTCCTCAACGAGGGTACCCTTGCCGACGTGTTCGGCCCGGGCCATTACACCCTTTCCACCGAGAATATGCCGGTGCTCTCCAAGCTGAAGGCCTGGAAATACGGCTTCAATTCCCCCTTTAAGGCGGAGGTCTTCTTCGTCAGCACCCGGCTGTTTACCAACCAGAAATGGGGTACCCAGAAGCCGGTGCTCATGCGGGATCAGGAGTTCGGCATGATCCGCCTGTCCGCCTTCGGCGTCTTCGCATATAAGGTGGTGCAGCCCGACGTGTTCATGCGGGAAGTGTTCGGCACCCTGCCCTCCTTCACCACCAAGGACATCACCGAGTACCTGCGCCGGATGATCACCTCCTCCCTGGCGGACACCATCGGCGAATCCAATATCGCCGCCATCGACATGGCCAACAGCTACGACGAGCTGGGGATGGAAGCCCGGAAAAAGGTGCAGGTCAAATTTGGCGAGCTGGGCCTCGGGCTCCAGTCCCTGACTATCGAGAGCATTTCCCTGCCCGAAGAGGTGGAAAAGGTCATCGACAAACGCACCTCCATGGGCGTGCTGGGCGATATGGGGAAATACACGCAGTACCAGGCGGCCGAGGCCATCCGCGACTTCGCCCAGAACGAGGGGGGCGGCGGAATCGCCGGTATGGGCGTGGGCATGGGCGCTGGCGTCCAGGTGGGCCAGGTCTTCGCAGGCGCCATGAACCAGAATATGGCCCCGCGGCAGCCCGCCGCCCCGGCCCCCGCCCCGGCGCAGACCATTGCCTGCGCCAGCTGCGGCGCGCAGGTGCCGGCAAGCGCCAAGTTCTGCACGGAATGCGGCAAGAACCCCCAGCCGGCGGGAGAGACCTGCCCGGGCTGCGGCGCGACCGTGGCCGCCGGGGCCAAGTTCTGCCCCGAGTGCGGCAAGCCTCTGCAGCAAGTTTGCTCCAAATGCGGCGCCAAAGTGACCGGCAAATTCTGCCCCGAGTGCGGCACCCCGGCAGGCAATTGACCCTATAACAGAGGCTTGTAACCGAAGGAGGATGGCCCATGCCGACCACGGAGGAAGCGCGGGCGGCCGCCAGCAATTTCGCCTGCGAAAGCTGCGGCAGCCAGCTGTTGTTTGATCCCGACACCCAAGGACTGCGGTGCGACCACTGCGGGCGGGAGGAGGAGATTCCGGCGCTGCTGGTGGAGGCGCCTGAATATTTATACAATCCCATGACCGATTCCTATGACGCGCCCAACTGGGAGGCCATGGGGAACAAGACCGTGCGCTGCAAAAACTGCGGTGCCGAGGAGGTAGTGGACGCCGCCGCCATGACTGCAGCCTGCCCCTTCTGCGGCAGCCAGTACGTCATGGATGAAAACGAGGTGACCGAGGGCATCCTGCCCGAGACCCTCCAGCCCTTCAAGGTGTCCAAAGTCAAGGCCGCCGACCTGTTCAAGAGCTGGGCCAAGTCCCGGTTTTGGGCGCCGGGCGCCTTCAAGAAAACCCGGCACACCACCCGGGAGCTGCAGGGCCTCTACCTCCCCTTTTGGACCTTCGACGCGGATCTGTATTCCCAGTACACCGGCGAGGGCGGCCGGGACCGCACTGAAACCTACACCACCACCGACAGCGAGGGCAACACCCAGACCCACACCCGCACCGTCACCGACTGGTACCCCATTTCGGGCGACGCAGCCCTGTCCTTTGACGACGAGGCGGTATGCGCCACCACCCATGTGGACAAGGGGATGCTGGGCCGCCTGGGGGCGTACGACGTCAAGGTGCTGCGGCGGTATTCCCCGGCGTTTCTCGCCGGCTTCGGCGCCCAGCGGTACGACGTGGGCGTGGGCCAGGGCTGGAAGGAAGAAGCCGCCCCCCGCATGCAGTCGAATATGGAGCGGCACGTGGAAAGCTCCCGGGGCTTCGATCATTACCGGTGCATGCGGTACAGTCACCAGTTCAGCAACGTGAAGTTCAAGCACATCCTGCTACCGGTCTGGATGTCGTCCTATTCATACAAAAACAAGGTATACAACTTTATGATCAACGGAGAGACCGGCGTGGTGGCGGGCAAATCCCCCGTCAGCGCCCTGAAGGTGACCCTTGCGGTGCTGCTGGGACTGGGGCTCGCGGCGCTGATTGTCCTCCTGCTGATGTATTTCGGCAACAACTGATCGTATTACACATGAAGGAATCGTGGCTATGACACTGTTATCGGCCCATGCGCTGGGCAAGCATTTTGGGGAACGCCGGCTGTTCGAGGGCGTGACCTTCGACGTGGGGGAACGGGATAAAATCGGGCTGGTGGGAGACAATGGCTGCGGCAAGACCACCCTGTTCCGGATGATCACCGGCGAGGAGCCCATCGAGGAGGGCGAGGCCGTTCGTTCCAAGGAGACCCGCGTCGGCTATATGGAGCAGCACGCCTGCTCCGATCAAGGGCGCACCCTCTGGGACGAGGTGGAGAGCGTGTTCGCCCCCGTCATGGCGGTGGAGGCGGAGCTGAACGCCGTTACCGCCCGGCTGGCCGCCGGAGAGACCGGCGCCCCGCTGCTGGAGCGGCAGCACCTGCTGCAGGAGAAGCTGGAGGCCGAGGGCGGGCTGTACTACAAAAGCCGGGTGCGGGCCACCCTGCTCGGCCTGGGCTTTGACGAGGCCGCCTTTTCCCAGCCGGTGGGCTCCTTAAGCGGCGGGCAGCGGAGCAAGGCGGCCATGGGCCGCCTGCTGCTGTCCGACACCAACCTGCTGCTGCTGGACGAGCCGACCAACCATCTGGACATTCCCTCGGTGGAATGGTTGGAGGATTTTCTGCGGGGCTATGGCGGCGCGGCGGTGATCATCTCCCACGACCGGTATTTTCTCGACCGGGTGACCAATCGCACCCTGGAGATCGCCGGGGGCCGGCTGTACGCTTCGAACGGAAACTATTCGGCCCACAAGGCCCTGCGGGAAAAGGACAAGGAGGTGGCGCAGAAGCATTACGTCACCGCCTCCCGCGAAATCAAGCGGATGGAGGAGAGCATTGCCCGTTTCCGCCAGTTCAACCGGGAGAAAAGCATCCGGGCCGCCGAGAGCAAGCAGAAGGCCCTGGATAAGTTCAAGGAACAGGTGGAGGCCCCCGAGGAAGAGGCGGACACCATCCGTTTCGATTTCACCGCGGCCCAGACCAGCGGCAACGAGGTCATCGTGACCGACGAGCTGTCCATGGGCTTCGGGGAGCGGGAGCTGTTCCGGGACGTGAAATTCCAGATCAACCGGAAGGAGCGGGTGTTCCTGCTGGGGCCCAACGGCTGTGGAAAAACCACCCTGCTGAAAATCCTCAAGGGGGAGCTGCCGCCCCGGACCGGCTATGTGCGGCTGGGGGCCAAGGTGACGGTGGGCTACTACGACCAGACCCAGGCGGGGCTGGACGGGACGAAGACGGTCATCGACGAAATCTGGGACGCCTATGCCGATTTGACCCAGACCGAAATCCGCAACGCTCTGGCCGCTTTTTTGTTCCGGGAGGACGACGTGTTTAAGCCCATCTCCCTGCTCAGCGGCGGCGAGCGGGCCCGCCTGCTGCTGCTCAAGCTGATGCTGGCGCGGGACAACCTGCTGCTGCTGGACGAGCCGACCAATCATCTGGACATCGGATCCTGCGAGGCGCTGGAGGAAGCGCTGTCCGGCTATGACGGCACCATGTTCATCGTCTCCCATGACCGGTATTTCATCAACCGCATGGCGGACAAGGTGATCCGCCTGACGCCGGACGGCTGCATGACCGTCCCGGGGAACTACGACGCGTACCTGGAACGGATGGAAAAGCTGGAGGCGGCCGAGGCCGAGGAAGCCGCCGAGGCCCGGCCGGCCAAGGAAAACGCCTACAAGCAGCGCAAGGAGCAGGAATCCGCCAAGCGGAAGCTGGCGGGCCGGATCCGGCGCACCGAGGAAGAGATCGCCGCCGCGGAGGAAGCGGTGGCCGCCCTCCATCTCCGCTTGGAGTCGGAAGAGGTGACGGCGGACTATGAGCGGCTGCTGGAGGTCACCGGCCAGCTGGAGGCCGAGAGCCGGCGGCTTGACGAGCTGATGGAGCAGTGGGAACAGCTGCAGCTCGAGGCGGAAGCATAAAACGCAATCAGTATGAAGAAGGGCCGCCGGATCGTTTTCGGCGGCCCTTCTGTCGCGCGGGCGGAAAGAGAGGCTATTGCAGGGTCAGCCGGGCTGTCTGCTGCAAATCCGCGAGCCGGTAGGCGGTCAGGCCGTCGGGGGTGACGAGATAGAGAAAATCCCCGATATACAGCCCGCGCATCCATGCCGGATAACCTTGATACGCCGGCTTTAGCTCCCCGCGGCGGATAAAGCCCTTTTCCGCGTCGTAGGCGTACACCAGATAGCTCTGCCGCCCCTGCGCGTTGGCAACGGAAAAAGCGATGAGGTTCTTCTGCACATCGATCAGCACGGCTTTATGGTTATAGGACGCCTCCGTATAGGGGTACGCGGCGCCGAGCAGCGTTTTGTCCTGCTCGACGACGTTCTGCGGGTCGCTGACCTGGAACATGGACAGTTTCAGCCCATTGGTCCGGCCGGTGGACGCGTCGGCGTCCTTTCCCAGCCCAAACAGCCGATCCCCATCCCACACATGGAGGTACTCGGAAAAGCCGGGAATTTTCAGCTGGCTCTGCACCGCCGGGGCGGCTGGGTCGCGCAGGCTCACCGTGAAGAGCGGATCCGCCTGGCGGAAGGTGACGAAATAGCCGGTTTCCCCGTCGAACCGGACGGAATAGATCCTTTCTCCCGGGGCAAGCTTTTCGATTTTCCCCACGGTTTTCAGCCCGGCGTCCAGCACGAACAGATTGTTCCCCTCCTTGGCCTGGAAGCCGGCGGCGGGCTTGCCGTCCGCGTAGTCCTGCCAGCGATCGCAGGTGGTGACGATGCGGAAATATCCTCCGTATTCATCCATGGAGAATTGGTTGAGGATGCGGCCCTCCACCTGGCCGGCGGCCCTGCGGCGCACGACGCCCTTGTCCGTGGAAAACCGGGTCAGCCGGGTGACGCACTCCCAGCCGCCCGGAATGGCCGCGCTGTGGCTGGCGGCGATATACAGGCTGTCCAGGCCGGCGTACAGGGTGCCGCCGCCGTCCAGCATGGCCTGGGAGGACACATGCCGGGAGGGATTCGCCGCGTCCGCTCCGGTGATCACCAGGTACTGGGCGGAGGCCGGGGCGTCGGGGATATACACGCTGCCCGCCGGGATGGGGGAGAGGGCTCCGCCGGCCAGCAGGCTGGGCACAAAGGTGCCGGGTTTCTCCGCGTCGCGCTTGCCATACGGATAGTAGCTGCTCGCGATATACAGGTAATTTCCCACCATGCGGGAGGACAGATAGCTGCCGCTCTGGCCTAGGGTGCCGGTGAGCCTGGGATGCGCCCGATCGCTCACGTCGTAGAACAGCGCTTCCGTCAGGAAGGCACCGCCATAGCCGATGCAGTCGCCGGCTACCGTCCCCATTCCGCCGCCTGCGGCGGGCTCTGTCTCTTCATAGCTTTGCCGGATGAGCACCAGCCGGTCATCAGCAATGTACAGCTCCTGTATCTGGCCGGTAAAGACGGTCCCGCCAATCGGTTCCTCGCTGCGCAGAGGGATGCGGGACACGATCCGCGCCTGACCGTCCTCCGCTTGGACGATGAGCAGGTTTTCGGTGGAGACGAGGTAGATATACCGCCCGTCCGTCTTAATGACGTCCGCCTCCTGGACGCCCTCTACCTGGATGTTGGTGCCCGAATGGGCCGGGGCTGCCTCGGCGGCTTTCGCGCTGGTGGCCCGGGTCGGCGCCCCGCCGTTCAGCGCCCCGTCCGCGTCGTCGTACAGCGCGCCGTCCGGCTCCTTGATAAGCATTCCCAATTTGTCATAAATCGCCCGATAGGTGGCAGGCTTGTCTGGCGTCCGTGACTGGGCGGTGGTGCCGACGGTGGTGCTGACGGCCGGTTCGCTTCCCGTGTCCGGGAGGCGCGCCGGCGAGCCCTGACAGCCCGCCAGCAGCAGGGCGACAGCCGCCAAAATCGCCGTGCCGGTTTTTCTCCTCATAGCCATTCCCCTTTCTTGTTTGGTCGCTTGAATGGGCCTTTCTACCGTATACGTGTGCAAAACCGGCGGTTTTGTTGCAGGCAAGCGCGGGCCGGCTTTAGTAATCGGGATGCCAAAGGGGATTGACAATCTGCTGGCGCTGTGGTATGGTGAGAATGAAAATCCGTTCACGTGCACGGAATGGGGGAGCGCCCATGGGCATTACATCGCAGAAAATCGCGGAGCTGGCGGGCGTGTCCCGCGGCACGGTGGATCGCGCCCTTAACCATCGGGGCGGCGTCAAGCCTCAGGTGCAGCGGCGCATCGAGGAGCTGGCCCGGCAGCATGGCTACAGCCCCAACCGGGCGGGTAAGGCGCTGGTCACCCGGGAACCCCTGCGGGTGGAGGTGCTTCTCAACTCCCTGGGCAACCCGTTTTACGACGAGGTCAAGCAGGGGCTTGCCGACGCCCGGGAGGACTATTCCGATTTTCCCATCGACGTCCATATCCGGGAAAGCAAGGGCTACGACGTGGCCGCGCAGCTCGCCCAAATCGAGGAGGCGGCCGCTTCCCACCCCGCCGGGCTGATTCTCACCCCGCTGAACCATCCGGCGGTGGCCGAACGACTGGGCCGGCTGATTGACGGCGGCTGCCCCGTGGTGGCGCTCAACTCCGATATCGATGGCTGCGCCCGGCTGGCCTATGTGGGCTGTCATTACGCCCGCAGCGGGCGGACCGCCGCCCAGCTGCTGGGGCTTATCACCCGGGGGACGGGCCGCCTGCTGGTGGTCACCGGCTCTCTCAAGGTGATGGGCCATAACCAGCGGGTATACGGCTTTTCTCGGGTGCTGGCCGCCGAGTTTCCCGGCATGGTCATCGAGGACGTGGTGGAAAACAACGACGACGACGCCTGTTCCTTCGAGGAGGTGTCCCGGGCGCTGGCCGCCCACCCCGCCATCGATTCGCTGTATTTCTGCGCCGGCGGGGTGGCCGGCGGCGTGCGCGCCGCTCTCGCGAGCGGGCCGAAAACCATCGTGACCTGCGATCTCACGCCGGAAATCCGCCGGCTGCTCGAGGAGGGGGCCGTGCAGGCCACCGTCGGCCAGCAGCCTTACCGGCAGGGCGCCGACGCCATGAAAACCCTGTTGGCCCGCTTGCTGTTCCAAACGGTGCCCGCCGCTCCCTGCCTGTACATGGAGGACGAAATCAAGGTGAAATACAACCTGTAAATTCGCCGTCCTGTTTTTTGCCCCAAAACGTGCACGTGCACGAATAGGATATATTTATGGGAGGAGACCAACATGAACACCTATTTTCCCGGCATCTCCAAGGTGGCCTACGAGGGCCCGAAAAGCACCAATCCCCTGGCCTTCCGGTATTACAACCCGGAGGAGGTCGTGGCGGGCAAGACCATGCGTGAGCAGCTGAAATTCGCCCTGTCCTACTGGCATACCCTGTGCGGCGACGGCACCGACATGTTCGGGCGCGGCACCTTTGTCAAGGATTTCGGCGAGAGCGATCCCATGGCCGTTTACCGCGCCAAGGCTTACGCGGCCTTCGAGCTGATGGATAAGCTGGACATCGATTATTTCTGCTTCCACGATCGGGACATCGCCCCTGAGGCCGCCACCCTGAAGGAAACCAACGCCCGGCTGGACGAAATCACCGACCTGCTGGCCGAGCTGATGCGCCAAAGCGGCAAAAAGGTGCTGTGGGGTACGGCAAACTGCTTCAACAATCCCCGGTACATGCACGGGGCGGGCACTGCGCCCAACGCCGACGTGTTCGCTTTCGCGGCGGCGCAGATCAAGAAGGCGGTGGAAATCACCACCCGCCTGGGCGGCCAGGGATACGTGTTCTGGGGCGGCCGCGAGGGGTATGAGACCCTGCTGAACACCGACATGGCGCTGGAACAGGACAATATGGCCCGCCTGATGCGCCTGACGGTGGATTACGCCCGTTCCATCGGGTATACCGGCGATTTCTATATCGAGCCCAAGCCCAAGGAGCCCACCAAGCACCAGTACGATTTCGACGCCTCCACGGTGCTCAGCTTCTTACGTAAATACGGGCTGGACAAGGACTTCAAGCTGAACATCGAGGCCAACCACGCCACCCTGGCGGGCCACACCTTCCAGCACGAGCTGGCCGTGGCGCGGATCAACGGGGCGTTCGGCTCCATCGACGCCAATCAGGGCGATCTGCTGCTGGGATGGGACACCGACCAATTCCCCACCAACGTCTACGAGACCGCCCTGTGCATGCTGGAGGTGCTGAAAGCGGGCGGATTTACCAACGGCGGCCTGAATTTCGACGCCAAGACCCGTCGCGGCTCCTACGAGCCGGAGGATATCTTCCACGCCTATATCGCGGGGATGGACGCCTTCGCCCTGGGCCTGCGCATCGCCGATCGGCTGCTGACCGACGGGCGGCTGGACGCGTTTGTGGCCGAGCGGTACGCCAGCTGGAAAACCGGTGTCGGCGCGGACGTGGTGGCCGGCAAAGCCACCATGGAGCAGTTGGAGGCCTACGCCCTGCAGCTGGGCGACGTTACCACCAACCGCAGCGGCCGGCAGGAATATCTGGAGAACATCGTCAACGCCGTGATGTTCGGCTGAGAAACGGGAGGCGGGCCCCCTGTGGAAACGGGGGGCCGCCCCCGCACGGAAAGGAGACAAACCCATGGCCTGTTTGCTGGGAATCGACATCGGCACGTCCGGCACCAAAACGGTGCTGTTTGAGGAGACCGGCGTCCCGGTGGCCAGCCACACGGCGGAATATCCCCTCTACCAGCCCCGCAACGGCTGGGCGGAGCAGGATCCCGCCGATTGGTGGGCCGCGGTGGCCGAGGGGATCCGCGCGGTGCTGGCCAAAAGCGGCCGGCCGGCCGCCGAGGTGAAGGGGATCGGCCTGTCCGGGCAGATGCACGGGCTGGTCATGCTGGACAAGGACAACCGGGTGCTGCGCCGCTCCATCATTTGGTGCGATCAGCGCACGGCCGAGGAATGCGCCGACATGGAGCGGCGGCTGACCCGGGAACGGCTGGTCGCGGTGACCGCCAATCCGGCCCTCACCGGCTTTACCGCCTCCAAAATCCTGTGGGTGCGCCGGCACGAGCCGGAGATTTACGAGCAATGCGCCCACATTCTGCTGCCCAAGGATTACATCCGCCTGATGCTCACCGGGGAATACGCCACCGAGGTGTCCGACGCGAGCGGCATGCAGCTGCTGGATGTGCCGAACCGCTGCTGGTCGGCGGAGGTGCTCGACAAGCTGGAGATCGATCCCGCCCTGCTGGGCCGGGTGTATGAGTCCCCGGAGATCACCGGCGTCGTGTCCGCTTGGGCGGCGGCGGAAACCGGGCTGGCCGCGGGCACTCCCGTGGTGGGCGGCGCAGGGGATAACGCGGCCGCGGCTGTGGGCACCGGCGTGGTCACGGCGGGCAGCGCCTTCACCACCATCGGCACGAGCGGCGTGGTTTACGCCCACACCGACCGGGTCACCATCGATCCCGCCGGGCGGGTGCACACCTTCTGCTGCGCGGTGCCTGGCGCGTGGCATGTGATGGGGGTCACCCAGGGGGCCGGCCTGTCCCTGAAATGGTTCCGGGATCAGTTCTGCGTGGCGGAAAAGGAAGCCGCCGCCGGGATGGCGACCGACCCTTATGTCCTCATGGACAAGCAGGCGGCTCTGTCCCCTGTGGGAGCCAACCGGCTGCTCTATCTCCCTTATCTGATGGGGGAGAGGACGCCGCATCTGGATCCGCAGGCCCGGGGCGTGTTCTTTGGCCTGTCCGCCATGCATGAGAAGCGGGACCTGCTGCGGGCGGTGATGGAGGGGGTGTCCTACTCCCTCATGGACTGCCTGGCGGTGTTTGGGGACATGGGGCTGACCGTGGACCGGATGGCCGCCTGCGGCGGCGGGGGCTCCAGCCCCTTTTGGAGGCAGATGCTGGCCGATATCTATGGCTGTGGCATTTCCCCCGTGGTTTCCCGGGAGGGGCCCGCCTTGGGCGTGGCCCTGCTGGCCGGCGTGGGCGCCGGGGTGTACGGCAGCGTGCCGGAGGCCTGCGCCGCCGTCATCAAGTACGGCCCCGCCCAGCAGCCCGACGAGGAACGGCACCGGCGGTACGGTGAATTCTATGGTCTGTACCGGCAGCTGTACCCCGCCCTGAAGCCCCTGTACGCCCAACTGGGAACGCTGACATAAAGCAGCGCGGCCCGCCGTCCTTTCGGAACGGCGGGCTGCGCTTGTTTTGGTTTATTGGATGCCTGGGATTTTCGGCAGGGCGTCGAAGCCGACCTGCAGATCCTCGTCGGTGGGGATGTAGTCGCTCATGGCGCCCTCCAGGTAGGCGGTATAGGCGTTCATATCGAAGTAGCCGGTGCCGGTCAGGCCGAACAGGATGGTCTTGGCCTCCCCGCTTTCCCGGCACTTGATGGCCTCGTCCATGGCCGCGCGGATGGCATGGGCCGATTCCGGCGCAGGCAGGATGGTTTCCTGCTTGGCGAAGAAGGTGGCGGCTTCGAACACCTTGGTTTGTTCCACCGCTACGGCCTTCATGTAGCCGTCGTGATACAGCTTGGACAGGATGGGGCTCATGCCGTGATAGCGCAGGCCGCCCGCATGGTTGGCTGAGGGCATGAACTCGCTGCCCAGCGTATACATCCGGGCCAGCGGCGTGACATGGCCGGTATCGCAATAGTCGTAGGCGTACCGCCCGCGGGTCAGGGAGGGGCAGGAGGCGGGCTCTACCGCGATAAATTCGGTGCCGGTGCGCTTGCCGGTCAGGGTATCCTGCAGGAAGGCCGCCATCAGGCCGCCCAGGTTGGAGCCGCCGCCGGCGCAGCCGATAACGATATCGGGATATTCCCCGATTTTTTCCATGGCAATTTTGGATTCCAGGCCGATGACCGACTGGTGCAGCAGCACCTGGTTCATCACCGAGCCTAGCACATACCGGCAATCGGGGGTATGCATGGCCTTTTCAATCGCCTCGGAGATGGCGCAGCCGAGGGAGCCGCCGGTGCCGGGATGGGCCTTCAGGATGGCGCGGCCCACCTCGGTGGTGTCGGAGGGGCTGGGGATGATGTCCGCGCCGAAGGTGTGGATGACCGCCTTGCGGAAGGGCTTCTGCTCGTAGCTGACCTTCACCATATAGACGGTGAGATCCAAGCCGTAGTGGGAGCAGGCCATGGCCAGAGCCGTGCCCCATTGGCCGGCGCCGGTCTCGGTGGTCAGGCTTTTCAGCCCCTGCTTTTTGGCGTAATACACCTGGGCGGCGGCGGAATTCAGCTTATGAGAGCCGGAGGTATTGTTGCCCTCGAATTTGTAGTAGATTTTTGCCGGGGTGTCTAGGGCCTTTTCCAGGTTGTAGGCCCGGATGAGGGGAGCGGGCCGGAAAATCCGGTAGAAGTTCTGCACCTCCTCCGGTATATCGATGTACCGGTCGGTGGTGTTCAGCTCCTGGCCGCACAGCTCCTCGCAGAAGATGGGGAGCATATCCTCCGGCCCCACCGGCTGGTGGGTGACGGGATGGAGATAGGGATCGGGCTGTTCCTTCATGTCGGCGCGGATGTTATACCATTGCTTGGGCATTTCCTCTTCGGACAGGTAAATACGGTAAGGCTCTTTGTTCATGACGGATCTTCCTTTCTTCTCGACAGCATCATCGGCGGACGGTTCACTCACCGTCGCCATCGCCGCGGGCAAAAGCTCGCCGCCCTGCATGACCGATTCATATGCACGCATCCTTTCGGCAATAAAAAAGCTCTTGCCCCAGATTGTTCTGGGACAAGAGCTGTCACTCCTGCGGTACCACCCGAATTCGCCCGCCGAAGGCGGACGCGCTCACTTCTGCGCACAAACCATGCGCACTCCCCTGATAACGGGCGGAGTCCCCGTCGCACCTAGCCTGATACAGGTTCGGATAGCCCTCGTAAGTCCATTCAGCCGGTTCAGCGCCGCCGCAATTCCACCATCTGCGGCTCTCTTTGTACGCCAAGCTCCCGCTTACTACTCTTACTCATCGGTTTCAGCTTTTTTCTTATTATATGCGACAAGTTTTACTTTGTCAACCATCATTTTAACAACTGCGGCAGCACGGCGGCCACGGTCTTCTCTTCCCCGAAGCCGTTGACGTTGTACAGCACCAGCAGGTCGGTCACCTGTTTCTCCTGGAACAGGGCGGACAAATCCGTCTTGTAGTAGCGGGGATCCACCAGCACGATGGTCTGATAATGGGCCGCCAGAAAGGGCACCAGAGCATTGGCGTAGGAGTCCTTGATAAGCAGCAGGGTCCTGCCGTTGGCTGTGCCGGTTTCCACCGTGGTCAGCGGGTGATTGCCGCCCAAAAAGTAGGCGTATTTGTCCTTCTTGTCCAGATACGCCGGGTCGTACAGGCCGTCCAGCCGGCCGTTCTTCCAGGTCACGGTACAGGGGTTGGCCGCCTTCGGCCGGTAGACCTCGATGAAGTCGGGCTTCACGGTGTACAGGTTGGCTTTGGAATAGACGGTTCCGAAAAACTCTTCCGTCACCCGCTCCACCGTGAACGCGTCCTGGGGCAGCGGCGGCTCTCCCAGGCTCTCCATCAGCGCCGTATAGCCGGCATACGCGCCGGCGGTGGTCCAATGGTGATCGGTGCGGTAGAACAGCCCTTCGTCCCTACGGGCTTTCAGCAGGGCGGTGGGATCCACCGTCTCCTTCACCGCGGCCTTCATCTGGGCGATGACAGCCGCCTGATCGGGCACGGGGGCCAGGGGGGGCAGCTTTTCGGGCAAGATGGCCGCCGCCGTCGGCACCAGCATCACCCGGGCGCGCAGTCCCGGCGCCGCCTGCTTCGCCCGCTCGACAAACCGGGCCACCGCCGCGACGTTGTTCGCCACCAGCGTTTCGCTATACGGGTCGGTTTTTTCAAACAGAAACCCATCCCGGCCAAAATAGGCACGGCCGTTGTCTTTATTGAGCAGGGCGAGCTGGGTCATGGTTTTCAGGCCCACCCAGCCGTCCCGGTTCCAGAACTGGTCGGTGGTGTAGGTGTCGAACGTGGTCGTGAACCGGCCGGAGGTCAGCTCCTCCAGCGAGAACGGCGGAAAGGTCTGCAGCACCCGGTTCTCCGTTTCGGAAAACGTCTTTTCCGGGGTGAGCAGGTTGGCGCCGGTCCCGAAAGCCAGCGCCGCCAGGAACGCTCCGGTCACCACCCAGGCTTTTTTATTCATAGTAGCCCCCTAAAAACGAAAATAGAGAAACGGATTATAGGACGCATCCACCAGGAAGGCGACACTCAGCGCCCCGACGACAAGCAGCGGCACTGCCTCCGCCATCCCGGCCAGCACCGGCCGGGCGCGCAGGGCCTGTTCCGCCCGACGATACAGCTTCATGGGCAGGGGTGTGGCCGCCAGGATGAGAATACCCAGCAGAAGGGCGTTGGTGTACAGGGTATACACGCCCGCCCCATTGGTCAGCCCTGCGCCGAAGCCGCCCACCAGGGCCCGCAGATAGGACACCCCGGCCGAAAGGCTGTCGAAGGCGAAGATGGCCCAGCTGACCATCACGATGAGCATGGTGTACACATGCTGAAAAAACCGGGGAAGCTTGTCCAGCCATCGCCGCAGCACGAATTTTTCCAGCGCCAGCCAGACACCGAAGTACAAGCCCCAGACCACGAAATTCCAGCTGGCCCCGTGCCAGATGCCGGTCAGCATCCACACAATCAGCAGGTTGCGCAGCTGCTTGAGGGCGCCGTGGCGGTTGCCGCCCAGGGGGATGTAGACGTATTCCCGGAACCAGGAGGACAGGGAGATGTGCCACCGCCGCCAGAAATCGGTGACGCTCACCGCTGTGTAGGGATAATTGAAATTCTCGAGGAAATGGAAGCCGAACATCCGGCCCAGGCCAATGGCCATGTCCGAATAGCCGGAAAAATCGAAATAAATCTGCAGCGTAAAAGCCGCCAGGCCGATCCAGGCGGTCAGCACCGGCAAAGTGGTCACATCCTGCTGCGAAATGGCCGTCCACACCGCGCCGATGTTGTTGGCCAGCAGCACCTTTTTGCCAAGGCCCGCCACAAACCGGCGGATGCCGGAGGAAAACAGATCCGCCGTTTCCCGGCGGCAGGACAGCTCGGCCGATACGGTGGACATGCGCACGATGGGGCCGGCGATAAGCTGGGGGAACAGGGAGACATAGGTGCCGAAGGCCACCAGGCTCTTCTGCACCGGCACGTCCCCCCGATACAGGTCGATGAGATAGGACATGGCCTGGAAGGTGTAGAAGGAGATGCCGATGGGCAGGGGCAGATCGAGCTTGGGGATCCCCAGGCCGAACAGGCCGTTCAGGTTGCCGATGAGAAAATCGGCGTATTTGAAGAAGGCCAGCAGCGCGAGATTGCACACCACCGACAACACCAGGATCCGCCGAGCCGCCCGGACGTTCCCCTTTTCCAGCCGGGTGTGCATCCAGCGGCCCAGGCTGTAGTCCATCAGGATAGAAAACACCATCAGCAGAACATACACCGGCTCGCCCCAGCCGTAGAACGCTAGGCTGAACACCAGCAGCACCACGTTTTTAAAGCGGCGCGGCACCAGAAAATAGACGACCAGCACCGCCGGCAGAAAATAGAACAAAAACAACAGGCTGCTGAATACCATACGTGTGAACCCCTACCCGTTCCCCTTAGAGCAATTTTAGTAAATACCGTCAGCAGCTCGATGGCGGGAAGAGGCGGCTGCGTCGTTGTCGTCCTTGGCGGGCGCCAGCCCGCCGGGAGCAGGCGTAGCCTGATCCGGGCCTCCGCCTTGCATCCGCCTCTTCCTGCCTATCTCCTTTACTGACCTTATTTACTAAAACTGCTCTAGGGAAGCACTTCAAATTCCCGCTCGCCCATATAGCCGGGAGCGATGGCGTACTTGGGGAAGACCACCACCACGTGGCCCGCCTCATTGATATAAAAATCCTGATCCTCTTCGATAGATTCAAAACCGGGAATCATTTCGTCGTGGAAATACTGTTCCTCGGGGTTGGCGGCCTCGTCGGCGGCGATGCCGGCCCTCACCGCCTCGTTCACCTTCTCGATGTACCCGTCTCCCAGCAGGTTGGCCAGGGTCAGCGCCTTTCCCGTTTCCAGATCGTAGTTGTAGTAGAAGGACTCGCTGTAGAAGGAGGCGCCCGCCTCATATTTCTGCACGACGAAGGAGACGATTTCCCCGTTGCTGCACTTGACGCTGTAATCCACGTGGATTTCAATGGGGAGGAACTCGCTCTTCTTTCCGCCGGTTTCGAGATACGCCTGGTAATATTCCTTGGCACGCTGCTTGGCCTCGGCCACCTGCTCGTTGATTTTCAGCGCTATTTCATAGTTTACTCGCCGCTCCAGTTCGGTATTTCCGGTATTTTCCAGCGCTGGGACGTTGACCACCACATAACTCTCCTCGCTGCTTTCCTCAAAGCGGTTGAGGGTAAAGATCCGGGCCATATGCCCGAGCACCGGTACGCCGTACATCTCCTGCGCGAGCACCGGCACCGCGTTGAGGGCCACCACGAATATCACGCACAGGCAGGCGGCGGCGCACACGGCATAGCGGAGAAAGTGGTTGCCGCTGCGCTCCCGCCTCGCCTCGCGGCGGGCCTGCCGCACGGCGTCCTGCACCGCGTCGGGCAATTCGTCCGGAATACGCAGGCTTTCATAGGCTTCCCGGGCCTGCCCCAGGGGGTTGCGTTCGTTCATAGCTTTCACACCTTTCCGGCGGTCTGCGTTTCCCCGGCCATGTCTCGCCGAAGCTCCGCAAGCGCCTTGTACAGGCGGGATTTCACTGTGTTCAGGTTGGTCGACGTGACGCGCGCGATGTCGCCCAGCGGCATGTCCTCATAAAAACGGAGCACCACCACGGTGCGCAGCTTGGGAGGCAGGGCGCTCACCGCCCGATACACGTCCAGGCGCTCAGCGATGTCCCCCTCCTCGCTGGCGAAATCCTCGGGCAGCTCCTCCACCGGCAGGCAGTGCTTGTTTTTCCGCAGATATCCGAGCCCCTCGTTGACCAGAATGCGGTAAAACCAGGTTCTCATGTAAGCGGGCTCCCGCAGGGTGTGGATGTGAGTCAGGGCCTGCACCACCGCGTTCTGTACCACGTCCAGCGCGGCGTCCCTGTCCTTGACATAGGTGAAGGCGACCCGGTAGAAGCTGTCCTGATGGGCTTCGATATACTCTTCCAGCTCCTGCACGGATACGTCCTCCTTTCCTAGGTAAACGCTGAATAAATCACGTCTGACAGCTCAGCGGCGGCTTGGCGGATCCCACCACATCTGCGTCAGGCAAACAGCTTGTCGATGACCGTACGCGCTTCGTCCGGCTTGTCGCAGATGCACAGCAGGACGTATTTTCCCTTGACCTCGACCACTGGATTGTTCAGCTTGGTCATCTCACCGGGCACATAATTCTCAAAGCCTTCCTTCAGGTCGGCGATGCGCTGATCCACCGCGGTTTTGACCCGGGCAGCGGCGTCCGCATCCTTGGCCTCGAAGACGGCGATTTCCTCCGCCGTCGCGCCGGAGCTGACGTAGACCGCGTGCTTGGTCACGTCTCCGTCCTTAACGTCATACAAAGTGGCGAACGCGGCGTCCGCCGGGGGGGCCAGCTCGTCCTTGAACGTCACCCCGGCCTTGAGATCGTCGGCCGCCTTCTGCACGTCCAGCGTACTCTCTTTTTTGGAACAGCCCGCCAGGGCGGAAACGCCCAGCAGCAGCGCGGCGGCCAGTGCCGTCCAGTGTGTTTTTCTCATCGTTGTTCTCTCCTCTTTACCTTGTCATCCTAAACAATCATTCAAAGGGAACGGCGGCTTGAATCCTCCGTTCCCTTATGAAATGTCCTATTTGGTGTGAGTTTTCAGATAGTCCAGCCATTTGTAGCAGTATTCCCGGTTGAGATGGACGCCGTCGGTGGCGCTGCCCGCCGGCAGCGCGCCGTTGTCCAGGCCCACGGCGTCGGCCACATGCAAGTAGGTTACGCCCTTTTCCCGGCACATCTGCTCGATAAGCTCGTTATACCGGCTAATCTTCGTGTTGTTATAAATGGCGTCGCCGTCGCTTTTCGCCTTGGTCACCGGCAGGATGGACTGGACGTATATCTTGGCGTCCGGCTGAAGCTCCTTGACCTTGTCCACCACTTCGCCGTATTTCTGAATAAACACCTTCTCATAGGCCCAGCCCAGCTCGTTGACCCCCAGCATGATATAGACCTTTTTGAATGTCTGGTTCTTCATGGCGTCCGGAATGGTGATCTTGCCGCCGCCGGCTTTGACGAATTTCTTGCTGAAGAAGGTGTCCACCATCAGTCCCTGGGTGGCGTAAAAGGTGGCGTTCGGCAGCCCGGTATACAACTGCAGCCCCTGAGTGCGGGAATCGCCGATGAAGGCGGCGTCGTCAAAATAGCTGTCGGCCACCTGGCCGGAGCCGATGGCGGTGGTACCGCCGGCAAAGGTCGCCGTGGTGGTTGCCGGCTCCGTCATGGTGGTGGTTGCCGGCGGGGTTGTGGTGGCCGCCGGCGGCGCGGATGAGCCGGCGGACGAGCTCTCAGGAAGCCAGCCGGTTTTCTGCAAGGCGAAGGCCACGAGCATGACCACGGCGAACATCACCAGAATCACGATGCTCACCAGAAAGGCAATACGCAGGGCTCTGCGCCGGTGCCTCTTTTTCCTTTTCAGAGCGCTTTTGCTTTCAGACTGCCGAATCATCCTGCGTCATCCTTTCCATCTTTCCCGGCCGTTTCACGAGGCTTCTATACGTTAGATGTCTCCGCGGGGAAAAAAGTTTATGAAAGAAAAAATTTTTTCCCGGCGATAGTATGTCCGCCTTAGGAAAAATCATCACCCTGCGGCGGAAAAATCTTCCTATGGTTTCACAAAGCAACGGAGCTCTACCAATAGTATACCACGCCCGGACGGGCTGCCAAGGGGAAAAAGGAAATTTCAGAAAGCCTTCAGAATCTTCTTGCCGTTTGTTTTCATTTTTAGCCGCCGGTCCGCAAAACGCCTGATCGCAAGAGGCGGCTGTCCCGCAGAACAGCCGCCCCTTGTTTATTTCATGCCGAACATGTCCCGCTTGCGATCAAGATAGAACAGATAGTCTTCCTCCCGCACGTCGGGGGGACAGCGGTGGTCACAGAAGGGGATGTAGCCTCCCCGTTCCACCAGCGGGGCCACACTCTCGAGATAGGCCCGGATGGCGTCCCGCCCCGCCTTGAGCTGCATTTTGTCGATGCCGCCCATGATCCGCAGATCCTTGCCGTACGCCGCCAGCAGCTCAGCCGGATGGCAGCAGCCGTTGACCTCGTAGGGGAACATGCAGTTGACCCCGCCCTCCAGGAAATAGTCGAGAATGGGCCGGATGTCCCCGTCGCAGTCCATGTACCAGATATCCACGCCGTGGGCCTTCAGCTTTTGATGGATCCGTTTATATCGGGGCATGACCACGTCCCGAAAGAACGCTGGGGTCACGATGGGGCCGTTTTTGAAGCAGATATCCTCCCAGCCGGAGGCAAAATCAAAATCGAAATGAGGCAGCAGCTGATCGAGCGTCTGCTCCACCAGCACGCAGCAGGTTTCCACCATGTCCTCCACCATGGCGGGGTAATCGTACATGGCGTAGCACAGTCCCTCGAAGGTGAGCATATCCCGTATCTTGCCGATCATGGAGCCCACATCGACGCCCAGGGGATAATCCCGGTCGGCGGGATGGGCTTTCTTCAGGGCTTCCACGTCGATGACCCGCCCCTCCGGCCGGAATCGTTCCGCCTTCACCCGCTTCCAGTCGTCGGGGGTGCAGACCGTGGCCTTCAAAAAATGGGGGATAGTGTCGTGGGCGTCCCGGGGCACCTCGGCCAGCAGGCCGTCTCCGTTCATGATGATACGGGTGTCCGCCGTTTCCTCCACCACCTGGTAGGGGAAGGGCGGCTCCATCCACCAGCTGCCCCCGATGACGCACAGGCGGTCGAACTGGAAAAACACGTCGGCCTCCCCGTTGCTGCGGATCCCGTTTTTCCGGAACATCTCCCACTCGGTGAAATTCTCGTCCCAATATCCGAATTCCATATGAAACGTGCGATCGATGGGCCGGTAATGCATCTGGGCGTTGAACCTGTCCCGGTCGGTCATGGTTCCCTTCCATTTTTGCCGGATCGGCTGAATTTCCGCCATGCTTTCGCTCCCTTTCTCGTTGGCTTTGCCCTCAGTGTAGCATAGCGCGCCGCGGGAAGCCAGAGGAAAATCTGCCATAAAAGAACAGAAAAATGCTCTTGCAATTTGCGGCCGGGGCGGTACAATGAAAACAGAACGAACAGGGAGACAAAGGGGGATGCCCATGCTTTATGATTACAGCGGGCCGGGCGCGTTCACCCCCGTGCCGGTCTGCCCTTCCTCCGGCCCAGCGGAAGGGCCGCTGATCCGTCTGGAAAGCCTCTGCCATTTCGACGCGGTGAGCACCTACCGGGTAATCCGGGACGGCCTGCCGGAGCTGCTGTTCGCCTACACCCAGGGCGGGGAGGGGCGGCTGACCTACCAGGGGGTCGCCCATACGCTGCGCCGGGGCGACGCGTTCCTGGTCGACTGCCGGGACTGGCATCGCTACGAAACGGCGGGGGAGCACTGGGATTTCCTGTGGATGCATCTGAGCGGGGAGCTTGCCTTTTCCTTCGCCCGGTATATCTGGGAGCGGCGGGGGCCGGTGGTGTCCGGCGGGCCCGCCTTCGCCGCCGGCTGGCAGGCGGTGCTGGAGCTGGTGCGGCACAACGATCCCCGCGCCGAGGCGGCGGTGTCCGCCGCCGTCTATCAGCTGCTGTCCCTGTTCCTTCTGCCCCGCGGCATGGATGAACGCATCGAGCAGGCCGCGGCCTATATCCAGGAGCACTGCGCCGAGCCGCTGCCGGTGGAAGCCCTGGCCCGGTTAGCCTGTATGAGTCCCTATCATTTCCAGCGCCGCTTCAAGGAAGAAACCGGCCTGACCGTCCATCAATACCTCAACCGCCAGCGGGTGGGCCGGGCCAAGCAGCTGCTGTTGTCCACGGCGCTGCCGGTGTCCAAAATCGCGGAACAGACCGGCTTTTCCGGCAGCTCCCACCTGGCCGCCGTGTTCAAAGCCATGACCGGCCAGGCGCCCCGGGACTACCGCCGCCGGCTGTAAGCGGTAAGCCACAAGGCAAATATATTCCAAAAAACCAAAGCATTTTTCTATCGTTCTGCCCGCCGGTTGGGTATACTGGTAGCGCCCGGCCGGTTCAGGCGAAATACATGCCGTCGATATAGGCGTCCATGAAGCCGGGGTGAGAGGACAGCTCCACTGTCCGCACGGCGGCGGGCATCCCTTCCGCCTCCCGGCGGATGGGATCGCTGAGCAGCACCATGGCCGCCCCCGCCCCCGCCGCATTGCCCACGGCCCGCGCCTTGGCGGCGAAGCCGGCGGGGAACAGGCCAATCCGTTCGGCCGAGACCGGGTCGATGCGGCTGCCGAAGCCCCCGGCGACCACCAGCTCGGCGATCGCCTCCGCCTGAAGCCCGGCCTCGGCGATCAGGGTGCGCATCCCGGCGCAGATGGCGGATTTGGCCAGCTGCACCGCCCGGATATCCTTCTGGGTCAGCCGGACGGCGGTGCCCGGCAGGCGGAAGGCCGGCTGACCATCGCATTCCTCTACATAAGCGGTGAAGGCGTGGCTTTCCTCATCGATGAGGCCGGTGTCTTGAATAACGCCGGCTTCGCAAAGAGCCGCCACCGCGTCCACCAGGCCGGAGCCGCAGATGCCCTGCGCCTCGCCGCCGCCCAGCACGTCGCACACCATGGTCAGCCCCTCCAGCCGCACCCGGTAGATGGCCCCGGTGCGAGCCATCACCCCCTGGTGGATGCCCGCGCCCTCCAGGGCGGGGCCCGCCGCCGTGGAGCAGCAGAGCAGCCGGCCGTCCGCCGCCAGGGCCATTTCCCCGTTGGTGCCGATGTCCACCAGCAGGCGGGGCGGCCCCGCGGGCACCCGGCCCTCCCGGTAGAAGCCCGCCGCCAGCAGGGCGGTGGTGATGTCCGCCCCCACATAGGCGGACAGACAGGCCGGCAGATACACCCGGCAGTCCGGGGAGAGGGGAAGCGCAAGCGCCTGAGGGGCGACGAACTGCCCAAAGCCGCAGTCCATGGCGAAGGGCGCGGCCACGATGGAGGCCGGATGCCGCTCGGTGAGCAGATAGAGCATGGCGGTGTTCCCGGTGAGCACCACGCTGTCAATGGCGTCCATCGGCAGGCCGGCCTGCCCGCACAGGCCGGCGAGCAGACGGGAGAGGCATTCCCGGATGGCGGCCGCCAGCTCGGGGGACTTGCCGTTCATGGCCTGCTCCAGTCGGGAGACCACGTCCGCGCCGAACACCGCCTGGGGGTTCTTCTCCGACTGGGTGGCCAGCAGCGCGCCGTCCGCGAGCCGGTAGAGGTAGGCTGCCACCGTGGTGGTGCCGATGTCCACCGCCGTGCCCCACTGCCGGCCCCAGGGAGCCCGGGTGAAAACGGGCATGGCCCCCTCGGTGAGAATGGCGTCCCCCGCTGCCCCGCCGGACAGCCGCAGCACCGCGTCCCCCGTCAACTCGGCCATGCAGGCGAAGCGGAGCCCCGCGGCTTTTTCCTCCGCCGTCAGCAGGGCAGTCTCTCTTTCGCTCATGGGGGAAACGCCGCCGCTCACCAACGCCTTGCATTTCAGGCAGCGCTGCCGCCCGCCGCAGGGCATATCCACCGGCACGCCGTTGTCCGCGAGCAGGCGGTAGAGGGAGACGGGTGGCGTGAAGGACAGGACGCGGGAGCCCCCGGGGCTCTGGATGGTAAGTGTGCAGGCCGGCATGGTCGCACCGCCTTTCTTGTGTTCGATGGCTACAGTATACCATAGGCCGCGTCCGGGGGCTTGCAGTATATTTCGAAATTTCGGATTCGGTTGAGAAAAACCGCCCGCCGGCGGGCGGCGATTATCGGAAAAGGATGGAGCTTGCGTATGCGGATTCACATCATCGCCTGCCGGGTGCTGACCCGGGAGTTGAGCTATCTTATCTCCCAAAGCCCTCACACGGTGGATATCACCTGGCTACCCCAAGGGCTGCACGATACGCCTGAGAAGCTGCGGGCGCTGATTGCCGACGCCATCGACGGGCTGTACCGGCAGCGGGAGCAGCGGATGCTCAAGCATTTTCCCGACGTCATCGTCCTGGGCTACGGCCTGTGCTCCAACGGCGTGGTGGGGCTCGAAAGCCGGGACATTCCCCTGGTTATCCCCCGCACGGACGACTGCATCGCCCTGTTCCTCGGCTCCCAGGAACGGTATCTGCGCCTGTTTGAGGAATACAACGGCACCTATTGGCTCAACAATGGCTGGATCGAGACCGCCTATATCCCCTCGCTGGAGATGAAGGAGGAGATGCGGGAGGATTACATCCGGCGGTACGGGGAGGAGAACGCGGAATTTCTCCTGGAGCAGGACAGCCTGTGGATCGGCAATTACAACACCTGCGGGTATATCGGCTCGCCGATCTACCGCAACCCGGGCCACCCGGCCCTGGCCCGCCAGGTGGCGGCGATCAACGGGTGGAAATACGCCGAATTTGAGGGGGACATCCGCCTGCTGCGGATGATGACGGAGGGGACCTGGACCGACGAGGAGTTCTGTATCTGCCCGCCCCGTCACCGGGTGGAGGCGGAGTACACCGGGAAAAAAATACAGGCTGTACCGCTGGGGGCCGATGCGGTATAATGGTGGATAGTGACAGATAGCCGGATGGCGGGGAAGGAGGAAACGGTTTGGATACGGATCTGGAGAAGCGGTGCCGGGATTATGCGGCCCATGTGGCCGCGCTGAGCGGGCTGCCCTGCAGCGTGCTGGACACGGTGCGCCAGGCGTTCCTGGAGCCTGCTTCCGGCCGCTTCTGCGAGAGCTGCGGCTTCCCCCGGTGCCAGGCGCTGAACACCCATTTGTACGGCAGCAGCGAGGCGTACCGGTGGAACGGCGAATACATCTATTACTGCCCCGCCGGGCTGGTGTTCGCCGCGGCCTCGGTGTCCGACGAGTATGGAGAGCCGACGGGCAGCCTGGTGGCTGGGCCGGCGCTGATGGAAAACACGGAGGACCTGCTCACCGAGCTGCCCGACGGGCTGCGGGAGCGGGCGGCCGCCCTGCCGGTGCTCCCGCCCGCGCAGGTGCCCCATCTAGCCGAGGTGCTCCGTGCCTGCGCGGCTTTCGCCGCCGGCCTGCCGCACAGCCGGGCGGGAGGCTTCGTCTACGAGCAGGAAAAGCTGCTCAGCGCCATCTACAACGCCCGGGAGAAGCAGCTGACCGAGGAAAACGCCGCCGTCTACCCCATCGCGTATGAGAAAAAGCTGCAGGCCCTCATCGGCAGCCGGGACAAGACCGGCACCAGGGAGCTGCTCAACGAGCTGCTCGGGCACATCTACTGCTCCTGCGATTTCGACCTGGACGCCATCAAGGCCCGGGTGGTGGAGCTGGTGGTGGTGCTCTCCCGGGCCACCATCGACGCGGGGGCGGACATGCAGGAAATTTTCCTGTTCAATAACAACTATTTTCACGAAATCGAACAGTTTCAATCCCTGGAGGAGCTGAGCGTCTGGCTGACCGGCATCATGCACCGGTTCATCAGCTATTCCTTCGATTTCACCCAGGTCAAGCACTCCGACGTGGTGTATAAGGTGATGGAATACGTCAAGGCGAATTTCCACCGGAAAATTTCCCTGGACGACGTTGCACGCACGGTCTATCTCAGCCGCTCCTATCTCAGCAGCATCTTCAAGGAGGAGACGGGGCAGAGCCTGTTTTCCTATATCAATAAGGTGCGGGTGGAAAAAAGCAAGCTGTATCTGCGGGACAGCGGCGTGGCCCTGGTGGATGTGGCCGCCCTGTGCGGCTTCGAGGATCAGAGCTATTTCACCAAGGTTTTCAAGAAGGAAACGGGGATGTCGCCGAAAAAATACCGGGACAGAAAATAGTGCCAAAAGCTGAAATATTTTTCTATATTTGCATCCGGCGAGCGGATACAATGAAAACAAATCAAGCGGATATGGAGGAATATCGATGAGCCTTTTGGAAGATGTGAGTCTGGCCCTGCAAGCGGGGCGCGCCCCCAAGGTCAAGGAACTGGTACAGCAGGCGGTGGACGAGGGCATCCCCGCCAAGGACGTGCTGGAGCAGGGGCTGCTGTCCGGCATGAGCGTGGTGGGCGAGAAATTCAAAAACAACGAGGTGTTCGTGCCGGAGGTGCTTATCGCGGCCCGGGCCATGAACGCCGGTGTGGCCATCCTCAAGCCCTATCTGACAGAGGCGGGCGTGGAGGCCAAGGGGACGGCGGTTATCGGCACCGTTAAGGGCGATCTGCACGATATCGGCAAGAATCTGGTCAAAATGATGCTGGAGGGCCGCGGCCTGAATGTCATCGATCTGGGGGTGGACGTGGAGCCGGAACGCTTCGTGCAGGCGGCCATCGACAACGAGGCGGACATCATCTGCTGCTCCGCCCTGCTGACCACCACCATGGGCGAAATGAAGCACGTGGTGGAAGCCGCCGCGGCCAAAGGTATCCGCGATAAGGTGAAGATTATGATCGGCGGCGCGCCGGTGACCCAGAGCTTCTGCGACTCTATTGGCGCCGACTGCTATACCGCCGACGCGGCCTCCGCGGCGGATGAAGCGCTGAAATTCTGCGTGGCATAATACGAAAAAACATCAAAAAGGCCTCGCCCAGCGGCGAGGCCTTTTTGATGTTATGAAGGGGTACTGCCGTTGACGCGGTGAAGGATATAGGGGAGCACCTCGTCGCGCCGTATATGCAGTACATGAGCGAATTCCTCATACAGCAGCTTTTCCGCCTGCTTCATGAAGCGCTCGTCCTCCAGACGGGGCTTTTTGTTCTGGGCCTTCTGGGTCTGGGCGCGCAGATACAGGGTCTTGATCAACCGGATGAGATCGCTGGGATCGCCGCCGGCGAGAATGGCTTTATACCGTTCCCGGCGGGCGTTGTCGTCGGCGATCCAGATGGAATCCTCCTCCGGCATGGCGTCGATGAGGGCGGTGATTTCCGCCTCGGACATCACCCGCCGCATTTTCGCTGTCAGCGCCTCGTTGCCCACCGGCACGAAAATGGTGGCCGATTCCTCGAAAACCGGCTGCAGGACGTAGTAGGCCCGCAGGCCGCCGCCCACGTCCTTTTCCGCGATGTCCGCGATGCGGCAGACGCCGCTCTGGCCGTACAACACGGTATCCTGGACATGGTAATGCATATTTCTTACATTTTTTTGCATAAATCCTCCTGCTTTTTCCGCATAAAACCGACCGCTTCCGAACAGAACCGTTTTTGAGCGTTTTCTTTCGAACAAAAACGCCCGAAAAAACGTGCCATCCGCTCCAACCGGTACAGCCGAAGCACATGACACGTTGAGTTCCTTAAAAGTATAGCACATTTTTCAACAGAATGTCATAGGCAAAATGCACAAACCGTCGGGAGGACTATCTGTCGGGAGGCGAAACCGGGGGTTCCGCTGGGAGGATCCCGGCCAGGCGGAGCAGGTGCCTTGCGTTGGTGGTGGTGCACCGGCCGGGGTGGATGGTGTAATCGAAGAGAATTTCGTCCCCGGCGTACCGCTCGGTGAAGTGGTAGTTGACCGCGTCGGCGGTGGGGTCGTTTTCCAGGGCGCAGAGTTCGAAATCGTGGGTGGTCACGAGGGTCATGACGTGAGGAGCGGCCAGGCAGCGGATGGTCTCGGTCGCGCCCAGGATCCGGTCGCGGGAATTGGTGCCCTTATAGATTTCGTCGATGAGGGCCAGCAGGGGGCGGCCCTCGTCCGCGGCGTCCACGATGGACTTGACCCGCAGCAGCTCAGCGTAGAAGGTGGAAATCCCCTGGCTGACGCTGTCCTCCGTGCGCATGCAGGTCATCACCCGCATCCGGGAGACGCGCAGCTGGGAGGCCAGCACCGGGCCGCCCGCGTAGGCGAGAAGGAGGTTCACCCCGATGGTGCGCAAGAAGGTGGTTTTCCCCGACATGTTGGAGCCGGTGACCACGCAGGTGCGGCGGGACAGCCGGAAATCATTGCCCACCGCCTTGTCGGCGGGGATGAGAGGGTGGCGGAGATCGGCGAAGGAGAGGGTGGGAGCGGCGTCCTCCGTCACGTCGGGAAAGACGGTCCGCCGTGTCTGGCAGAGAACGGCCAGGCTGGTCAGAGCCTCCAGCTCGCCGATGGTTTCCAGCCAAATGGGCATATCGGCGGCATGGGCCTTTTGCCAGGAGGCAAAGCGGCGCACGCAGTGAAAGTCCCATAAAAACAGGCCGTTATACAGGATGAAGGCCATGAAATTGTGCCGCATTTTCACCGCTTCCCCGATATGGGCGAGGGAGGCGAGGGCTTTGGCCGCGCCGCCGTCCCGGCGGATGCGTTCCCGCAGGGCGGCAAGACCGGGACTTTCAAAGGGTTCCTCCTCGATAAGGGCGATGAGGGCGGCGTAGGGAGCGACGGAGGCGCCGAAGCGGAACAGGGGATTCAGCACCCGACCGGTGGCGGAAAACCGGGCGAGGGCCGCCAGCAGCTGGAGCACCACGAGGCCGCCGCCGATGGCCAGGTTGAGGGGCGGGTTCACCCCCATCAGGGCGGAGAGGAGGAAAAACAGGGCGGCGAAGGGCAGGGCCCAAGACAGCACCGTCCCGATTTTCGAGGGGCGGCAGGGGATCTTGCAGACCTCTAAAAAGGCGGCGATGGCCTGGGCGTCTTCCTTGGCGCGGCCGGCGGCCATGTCCCGGCCCAGGGCTTGCAGCTTCAAAGAGAATTCCGGTTTGCCGGCCAGTTCTTCCACCGCCCGCTGGCGGGCGGACAGCTCCTCCGGCGGACAGCCGTCCTTCAGAAACGAGGCCAGGCGATCCCGGCCGTAGACGGTATGAGCCGCGCAGAGAAACTGATACAGGGATTCCCGGCCGAAGATGTCCAGATCCCGGCCCTGGGGAAAATCGGGGGTTAGATAGCCCTTGCCGGTGATGGGGAAGGCTTTCCAGCCGTCGTCCATGCGGGCCAGATAGTCCTGCGCGGTCTGCTTCATGGCCCGGGCGGCCCGCTGCCGGCGCTCGATCCTGTCGTGCCGGCGGACTAAGAGGACGAAAGCGGCCACGGCCAGCAGGCAGAGAGGAAAGCCGGCCCAGCCGTTCCACTCCAGCCCGAGAATGAAAAAGACGAGGGCCGCCAGGGCGGCGGCGGCCCGCAGCCAGGAGCAGCGGGTAAACCGGGCGTCCAGCGCGGCGAGCTCCCGCTCGCAGGCGGCGATGCGGGCCCGATACAGGTCGGTCGGCAAGATAGGTCAGCCCTTTCCGGAATTTGTCAGATACCTACATGATACCACGGGGACGGGCGGATATGCAAGGAAAAGGGCAAGGGGATTGCCATTTGGGCCTGGATACGCTATGATAGTCCATGCGGCGCGGCTTTTCAGGCGTCGGCGGAAGGGAGAGGGCGTTATGCGATACACAGGCACGGTGATAGCGGTTAAGGATATCCGGGCGGCCAGACGGTTTTATGAGGAGCTGTTCGGCCTGGAGGTCTATCAGGATTATGGGCGTAATATCACGTTTACCTGCGGGATATCGCTGCAACAGGATTTCGGTTGGCTGGTACAGCTGCCCGCCGATCAAATCGGGAAAAAGCCCAACAACGTCGAGCTGTGCTTCGAGGAGGAGGCCTTCGACGCTTTCTTGGAGAAGCTGAAGGGCTATCCGCGGCTGGAGTTTGTCACCGGCGTCATCGAGCACAGCTGGGGGCAGCGGGTCATCCGGTTTTATGACCCGGACGGTCACATGATCGAAGTAGGCGAAGCGATGCCCATGGTGATCCGCCGGTTCCTTTCCGCCGGCCTGACGATGGAGGAAATTTCCGTGCGGATGGACGTGTCCGTCGCCGATTTGGAAAAGCTGCTCGAACGATCCTGAAGTGGCGATGGCTGGGGCCTGTGTTGGGCGATTGATTTATCATCGGTGTTTTAAAGAAGATTCCAAGCGTCAAGCAGCTGATCCCATAAGGAATGGTTGGACAGGTTCCCCCCGAAGAATGAGCTCAAGCGGGCGAGCGATGCTCGCCCCTACAAGGCTATCCGTATACGGCGGCAATGACTACGATCCACAATGTATACGCTCCACAGAGAAAGCGCCCCCGGCGGATGACCGCCGGGGGCGCTTTGTATACAGGGGGAAACCTTATTTCGCGTTCTTTTCCTTGATGGCCGCCTGCGCCGCCGCGAGGCGGGCGATCGGCACGCGGAAGGGGGAGCAGGAGACATAATCCAGGCCGATCTCGTGGCAGAACTCCACGGAGGAGGGGTCGCCGCCGTGCTCGCCGCAGATGCCGCAATGCATGGTCGGGCGGACTTCCTTGCCCAGTTTGACCGCCATCTTCATCAGAGCGCCCACGCCCTTCTGATCCAGCTTGGCGAAGGGATCGCTCTCGTAGATCTTGGTGTCGTAGTAGGCGTCCAGGAACTTGCCGGCGTCGTCGCGGCTGAAGCCAAAGGTCATCTGCGTCAGATCGTTGGTGCCGAAGCAGAAGAACTCGGCCTCGGTGGCGATCTCGTCGGCCGTCAGGGCGGCGCGGGGGATTTCGATCATGGTGCCGACCTCATACTTCAGGTCGATGCCGGCGGCGGCAATTTCCGCGTCGGCGGTGGCCACGACCACGTCCTTAACATATTTCAGTTCCTTCACGTCGCCGACGAGCGGGATCATGATTTCCGGAACGATGTTCCAGTCCGCATGGGCTTTCTTGACGTTGATGGCCGCGCGGATGACCGCGGTGGTCTGCATCTTGGCGATTTCGGGATAGGTCACGGTCAGACGGCAGCCGCGGTGGCCCATCATGGGGTTGAACTCGTGCAGGGAGGCGATGAGGGCCTTGATGTCCTCCACGGATTTGCCCTGGGTCTTGGCCAGCGCCGCGATGTCCTCTTCCTCAGTGGGAACGAACTCATGCAGCGGGGGATCCAGGAAGCGGATGGTGACGGGGCAGCCTTCCAGCGCCTCGTAGAGCTTCTCGAAATCGCCCTGCTGATAGGGCAGGATCTTGGCCAGGGCGGCCTCGCGGCCCTCCACGGTGTCGGCGCAGATCATCTCGCGGAAAGCGGCGATCCGATCCTCTTCGAAGAACATGTGCTCGGTACGGCACAGGCCGATGCCCTCGGCACCCAGTTCCCGGGCCTTCTTCGCGTCGGCGGGGGTGTCGGCGTTGGTGCGCACCTTCAGGCGGCGGAACTTGTCGGCCAGCTCCATAATGCGGCCGAACTCGCCAGCGATCTCGGCGTCCACGGTGGGGATGACGCCGTCGTAGATATTGCCGGTGGAACCGTCGATGGAGATATAATCGCCTTCGTGGTAGACCTTGCCGGCCAGTTCAAACTGCTTGTTTTCCTCGTCCATCTTGATGTCGCCGCAGCCGGAGACGCAGCAGGTGCCCATGCCGCGGGCCACGACGGCCGCGTGGGAGGTCATGCCGCCGCGCACGGTCAGGATGCCCTGGGCGGCCTTCATGCCGGTGATGTCCTCGGGAGAGGTTTCCAAGCGGACCAGGACGACCTTCTCGCCCTTTTCCTTCCAGGCCACCGCGTCGTCGGCCGTGAACACGACCTTGCCGCAGGCGGCGCCGGGGGAAGCGCCCAGGCCTTTGCCGGCCGGGGTGGCCGCCTTGAGCGCCTTGGCGTCAAACTGGGGATGCAGCAGGGTGTCCAGGTTGCGGGGGTCGATCATGGCGACCGCCTGCTCCTCGGAGATCATGCCCTCGTCCACCAGGTCGCAGGCGATTTTCAGAGCCGCTTTGGCGGTACGCTTGCCGTTGCGGGTCTGCAGCATATACAGCTTCTTGTCCTCGATGGTGAATTCCATATCCTGCATGTCGCGGTAGTGATCCTCCAGGATGTGGCAGATGTCCACAAACTGGCTGTACACCTCGGGCATGACCTCTTGCAGCTTGGCGATGGGGGAAGGAGTGCGCACGCCGGCCACGACGTCCTCGCCCTGGGCGTTCATCAGGAACTCGCCCATCAGCTTCTTCTCGCCGGTGGCGGGGTCGCGGGTGAAGGCCACGCCGGTGCCGGAGGTGTCGCCCATGTTGCCGAAGGCCATCATCTGCACGTTAACGGCGGTACCCCAGGAGTAGGGGATGTCGTTATCACGGCGATAGACGTTGGCGCGGGGGTTATCCCAGGAGCGGAACACGGCCTCGATGGCGCCCATGAGCTGCTCTTTGGGATCGTCGGGGAAGTCTTTGCCGATCTTCTCTTTGTACTCGGCCTTGAACTGGCCGGCGAGAACCGCCAGATCCTCGGCGGACAGCTCGACGTCCTGGGTCACGCCCTTTTCGGCCTTCATCTTGTCGATGAGTTCCTCAAAATACTTCTTGCCGACTTCCATGACCACGTCGGAATACATCTGGATAAACCGCCGATAGCAGTCCCACGCCCAGCGGGGATTGCCGGATTTCTTGGCGATGGCTTCCACCACGTTCTCGTTCAGGCCGAGGTTGAGGATGGTGTCCATCATGCCGGGCATGGAGGCGCGGGCGCCGGAACGCACGGAAACCAGCAGGGGATTTTCCTTGTCGCCGAATTTCTTGCCGGTGATGGCTTCCATCTTGACGATGTACTCCATGATCTGCGCCTGGATATCGTCGTTGATTTTGCGGCCGTCTTCATAATACTGCGTGCAGGCTTCGGTGGAAATGGTGAAACCCTGGGGAACCGGGAGACCGAGACCGGTCATCTCCGCCAGATTGGCGCCCTTGCCGCCCAGCAGCTCGCGCATTTTGGCGTTGCCTTCGCTGAAAAGGTACACATACTTGTGACTCATAGTGGTAATTGACCTCCTACGTATTTTTTGGGCCTTTGCTTTCCCACATCTTGCTGTCTGTTCAAGATCCAAGAAAAAGATTCCAGATTACAGTATGAACAGAGCCGTCTAGTATTATAACAAACTATCCCTGACATTTCCAGATTATTATAGGAATTCACAGGAAATTTACCCTTTCCACAACCATTCGTCGCTTTTCCCAGGATAGTCTGTGGATTTTATTACAGGGAAAAGGCTTGAAAACAGCGGGCTTTTTTGCCATAATATAATGCGGGTAGGGTTGTTTCAGATGAAAATTGCTCGAACCGGCCGGACAGCCGGAGAAACGGGGGACGGCATGAATTTTCACGGCAAGGACATCAAAATTTTTTCCGCCAATTCCAACCGGATGCTGGCGGGGCAGATTGCCGAAGCGCTGGGGCTGCCGGTGGGCAAGGCCAAGGTGACTACCTTCAGCGACGGGGAAATCTCGGTGTCCATCAACGAATCGGTGCGGGGCTCCGACGTGTTTGTCGTCCAGTCCGTGAGCACGCCGGTCAACGACCATCTCATGGAGCTGCTGATCATGATGGACGCCTTCAAGCGGGCGTCTGCCGCCCGGATTACGGCGGTTATCCCCTATCTCGGCTACGCCCGGCAGGACAGGAAGTCCAAGGCGCGGGATCCCATCTCGGCCAAGCTGGTGGCCGATCTCATCACCGCGGCCGGGGCCGACCGGGTGCTGACCATGGACCTGCACGCCCCGCAGATACAGGGGTTTTTCAACATACCGGTGGATCATCTGGTGGGCGCGCCGCTGCTGGCGAACTATTTCAAGAAGCTCACGGCCGAGGAGCCGGGGGAATACGTGGTGGTGTCTCCCGATCTCGGGTCGGTGACCCGGGCGCGGAATTTCGCGGCGCGGCTGGATTGCCCGCTGGCGATTGTGGATAAGCGTCGTCAGCAGGCCAACGTCTGCGAGGTGATGAACATCATCGGCAGCGTGGAGGGCAAAAAGGTGATCCTGGTGGACGATATGATCGACACCGCCGGCACGCTGTGCAACGCGGCGACGGCCATCGTCGAGAAGGGCGGGGCCAAGAGCGTCATTGCCGCGGCCACTCACGCGGTGCTGTCCGGCCCAGCCATCGAGCGGCTGCGCAAAAGCGTCATCGACAACGTGGTGCTGCTGGACACCATCGCCCTGCCGCCGGAGAAGCGGCTGGATAAATTCACTTTGCTGCCGGTGGCACCGGTATTTTCCGAGGCCATCGAGCGGATTTATGAGGATAAGCCGGTTTCTATCATGTTTGTGTAACTAGGTCTGGTAACCACATGTGGGATCGGAAAGAACCGCTCGCCGGTGAGTGGTTATGGATAACAAGCAGGAAAACCGCGGATGGGGCCGAACCAGGCGGTAAGAATAGGATGGGTAGTATGCTGTTTCGCAAGGCCATGCCCGCGGGGCCGGTGGAGTACATCGTCGCGGGGCTGGGAAACCCGGGGAAGGAATACGAGGGATCCCGCCACAACGCCGGATTTATGGGCATGGAGGCCCTGGCGGATCGGCTCCATGTGAAAATCGATCGGGTGAAGTTCAAATCCTACTGCGGCCAGGCGGACATCGGCGGGCGGCGGACGCTGCTGCTGATGCCCCAGACCTTCATGAACCTGTCGGGGGAAGCGGTGCGGGAGGCCATGCAGTTTTATAAAATCCCGCCGGAGCGCACGGTCATTTTGTTCGACGACATTTCCTTGCCGGTGGGCACCGTGCGGGTGCGCCGCAAGGGGAGCGACGGCGGGCAGCGGGGGATGAAGAGCATTATTTATCTTACCGGCAGCGATCAGTTCCCCCGGGTAAAAATCGGGGTGGGGGCCAAGCCGCATCCCGACTACGATTTGGCGGCGTGGGTGCTGTCCAGGTTCACCAAGGAGGAGGCGCCCCGGATCCGAGAGGCGGCGGATCACGCGGCACAGGCCGCCTGCCTGATTGTAGAGGGCCGAATCGACGAGGCGATGAACCGGTTTTCCAAGTAACAGCCGACAGAAAACAGGGAGGAGGAGCGGCCAGTGTCTGAGCTGACCCCGAAAGAGCCGAAAACCCCAGAGGAGAAGCGGGCGCGGGCGCATAAAATCCGCACCATGGTGCTGGACATGTTCCTGCCGGTGCTGGCGGCGCTGTTCCTCATCCTGGCGGTCATTTGGCCGAATTCCATCATGGCGTCCCTGGCGGGGATTTTCGCCGGGGCGGTGCTCATCCGCTTTTCCGTCACCCGGTACCAGGGAGAGCGGGGGATGCAGGTCTTCGACAAGCTGGCCATGGCCGGGGGGATCGTGCTGATCCTGCTGGCGGCGGTGCGGTTGGCGCTGATGGGGCTGATTGCGGCGGGCGCGCTGGAACGGGGCGCGCTGCCGTTCCCGTATTTATAGAACTAGGCCCTGTTTGGAAAATCCAGAATACTGTCTATTTCCCAAACAGGGCCTAGAAGGAAGAACAAAAGCAGGCGAATACCGCCTGCTTTTGTGTGCCATGAGAGTGGCCAGGCAGGAAAAATCATGGCGGGGACGCCGAAAGGGTAGGCTTGAGCAATGGGCGTTTTTGACAGAGGGATGGCCTCTTTACCCCAATACGGCGCGCTGTGTGCCGACATCCGGGATGGGCGGCTGCCCGTTTCGCTGACGGGGCTGGGACATATTCATAAGGTGATGCTTGTACACGCTTTGTGCGCCTGCCTGGGCCGCAAGGCGGTTTTCATTGTGGCGGACGAGGCGGAGGCCAACCGGGTATGCGAGGATCTGGCCTGTCTGGGGACGACGGCGCTGCTGCTGCCCGCGCGGGATTTATCCCTGCGGCGGGTGGAATCCACCTCCCGGGAATACGAGCAGATGCGGCTGGGGACGCTGGCGAAGATGGCGGCGGGGGACTACCAATGCGTGGTGGCCTGCGCCGACGCGGCGGCCCAGTTCACCCTGCCGCCCGACATGCTGCTGCGCCGGACGCTGCGGCTGCGGGAGGGGACGCCCCTGCCCTGCGGCAATCTGTCCGCGGCGCTGGTGAGCGCGGGGTATGAGCGGTGCGATCAAATTGAGGGGCCGGGGCAGTTCTCGGTGCGGGGCGGGATCATCGACGTGTATCCCGCCGACTGCCCGTCGCCGGTGCGCCTCGAGCTGTGGGGCGACACGCTGGACACCATTTCCTACTTCGATCTGCTGACCCAGAGGCGCACTGAGGGCCTGAAAGAGGTGGCCATCACGCCGGCGGCGGAAATCGTCTACGACGATGCGGAAGAGCTGGCCGGGGCCATCGAGGCGCTGGCGGCGGGCCTGCGGGGCCGGGGGGCTGCGGCGCAGAAGGAGAACCTGCTGGCGGACAGCGAGCGGCTGCGGGCGGGGGGACAGCCCGCGTCCCTGGACAAATACATCCCGCTGATATTCGATAGACCCGCGACCCTGTTCGAGTACGCGCGGGGGGCGATGGTGTTCGTTTCGGAGCTGTCGCGGGTCAAGGAGCGGATGCGCACCTTCCAGTGGCAGCTGCAGGAGGACGTGAAGACCCTGCTGGAGGAAGGGCAGCTGTGCCGGGGGCTGACCGAATACGCCCTGGACGAGGACGGGATGCTTTACGAGCTGGAGCGGGGGAAGTGCATCCTGCTGGACGCCTTTGCCCGCGCGGGGCAGGATATCCATCTACGGGGCGTCTACAACGTCAGTGCGCGGCAGCTGCCCGTCTGGTCGGGCGGGCTGGAGCTGCTGGCCGAGGATTTGGAGGATATGCTGCGCCGGGACATGGCGTGCGTGGTGCTGGCGGGGCCGGAGGCCAAGACGGCCCAGACCCTGGCGGCGGATCTGGCCGAGAAGGGAATCCCGGCCCTATACGCCCCCGCGCCGGAGGCACCGGTGAAAAAGCGGGTGCTGGTCATGCAGGGGGGGCTGTCGTCGGGAGCGGAGTTCCCGGAGGCGGGGTTTGCGGTCATCACCCATGGGCGGGTGTCGGCGCGGCGGGCCGCCCGGCGGGCCAAACGGGACAAGAGCGCGGAGATCCACAGCCTGGCGGAGCTGAAGCCGGGAGATTACATCGTGCACGCGGCCCACGGCATCGGCGTATACCAGGGGATCCACCAGCTGGAGGTGCAGGGGGTGGTCAAGGACTACCTCAAGCTCCAGTACGACAAGGGGGACACCCTGTACGTGCCGGTGACCCAGCTGGATTTGGTCAGCAAGTACATCGGCACCAAGGACGAGGTGAAGGTCAAGCTCCACCGCCTGGGGGGCCAGGAGTGGCAGAAGGCCAAGACCCGGGTGCGCGCGGCGGTCCGGGACATCGCCAAGGAGCTTATCGCCCTGTACGGCAAGCGGATGGCCACCCCGGGGTTCGCCTTCGATCCGGACGGGGAGTGGCAGTACGATTTCGAGCGGCGGTTCGAATACGAGGAGACGGAGGATCAGCTCCGCTGCATCGAGGAAATCAAGGGGGACATGGAGCGCACGGTGCCGATGGATCGGCTGCTGTGCGGGGACGTGGGCTTCGGCAAGACCGAGGTGGCGCTGCGCGCGGCGTTCAAATGCGTGTCCCAGAGCAAGCAATGCGTGCTGCTGGTGCCCACCACCATCCTGGCGTTCCAGCATTACAACACGGTGGTGCGGCGGTTCGAGGGGTTCCCGGTGAAGGTGGAAATGCTCTCCCGCTTCCGTACGGCGAAGCAGCAGGAGGAGATCATCCGCCGGGTGCGCGCGGGGGATGTGGACATCCTCATCGGCACCCATCGGATGCTGTCCAAGGATGTGAAATTCAAGGATCTCGGGCTGTTCATCGTGGACGAGGAGCAGCGGTTCGGCGTGGCGCAGAAGGAGCGGATCAAGGAAATAGCCCCCAACGTGGACGTGCTGACCCTGTCGGCCACCCCGATCCCCCGCACGCTGAACATGGCCATGAGCGGCATCCGGGACATGTCGGTCATCGAGGAGGCGCCACAGGACAGGCGGCCGGTGCAGACCTATGTGCTTGAGCACGACAACGGCATTATCACCGACGCCATCCGGCGGGAGCTGCGCCGGGGCGGGCAGGTGTATTATCTCCACAACCGGGTGGAGACCATCGAGCGGTGCGCGGCGGGGATCCAGATGCGGATTCCGGAGGCGCGGGTGGGCTTCGCCCATGGCAAGATGACGGAGGATCAGCTTTCCGAAATCTGGCGGCAGGTGCTGGAGAACGAGATCGACGTGCTGGTATGCACCACCATCATTGAGACGGGGGTGGATATTCCCAACGTCAACACCCTGATCATCGAGAACGCCGACCGGTTCGGCCTGTCCCAGCTGCACCAGCTGCGGGGGCGGGTGGGGCGGTCGTCCCGGCGGGCCTTCGCGTATCTGACCTTCGTGCGGGGCAAGGTGCTCACCGACGTGGCGTCCAAGAGGCTGGAGGCCATGCGGGAGTTCACCGAGTTCGGCGCGGGGTTCAAAATCGCCATGCGGGACATGGAGATCCGGGGGGCCGGCAACCTGCTGGGCGCCCAGCAGCACGGGCACATGGAGGCGGTGGGATACGAGATGTATCTGCGGCTGCTGGCCGAGGCGGTGGGCGAGGAAAAGGGCGAGACCGTGGCCGACCGGGAGGCGGAATGCCTCATCGACCTGCAGATTTCCGCCCATATCCCCGAGTCGTATATTGCGGCCAACGCCCAGCGGCTGGACGTGTACCGCCGGATTGCGGATATCCGCACCCACGAGGACAGCCTGGATGTGTACGACGAGCTCATCGACCGCTTCGGCGAGCCGCCGGCGGCGGTGCAGGGGCTTATCGACGTGGCCCTGCTGCGCAACATGGCGGCCGAGCTGGGCATTTACGAGGTCAAGCAGCAGCAGGACAGCCTGCTGCTCTACCAGCGGAAGCTGGATTTAGAGGTCGGGGCGCGAATGTCGGCGGCCATGAAGGGCCGGGTGATGGTCAGCGCGGGAGCCAAGCCTTATTTCGCGGTGAAGATTGGGCGGAATCTTACGCCGCTGGATACCCTCCGGGAGGCGCTGGAGGCGGGAACGCCGGAGGAGAAGAAGGGCAATTGAGGAGAGCCGCCGCAGATTCTGCGGCGGCTCGGCTTATTTGTGCAGCCGCCTAGGGCGGCGAAGGGGAGGCTATGAACGACATGCGGGGGCTGCGGAGACGGACGGCTTGGCTGGTGCTGCTGGCAGTGGTGCTGACGGCGGCACTTAGCGGCTGCGGGGAAGAGGTGGAACGGACCTTTTTCCTTGAAGGCGTCACGCTGGAAACGGCGGAGGCTGTGCCGGATACCGACACGCGGGCGCTGCTGCGCGCCTATTTCGCCTGGCGGGCGGACAGCTTCGGCCGGGCGGCGGGAGCCGTGCCGACGGAGGGATGGGCGGAGGCTCCGGCCATGGCGGAGGCGGTAAGCGCGGCGGAGGCGAGCCGACGGGAGTGCCTGAAAACGATGATGGACGGGTGGGGGTGCGTCTATTCCGGCGCGAAAACCACGCTGCGGGTGGACAGAACGGCGCGGGCCGGGCGGTACACCGAGCTGTGGGTCTACGAGGCGGGGTATTTCGCGGCTTGGTATCCCGGCTACACGGGGCCGGACAAGGCGGACTGGTCGGGCAACGGAGTCAAGCATGTGCTGCGCATTGAGGACGGCCGGGTGGCCGCGGATATCTACCACGAGGGGCGGCCTACCGGAGCGAAAAGCGGCGATTTTGAGACGGATCCGTCCTACATCGCCTATGCGGGGCGGGTATCGCCTCCACCCGAGGCGGTGGAGGGGCGGCCGCCTCTGCTGCCCGTCAACCGGCCGCGGTTTTCGGCGGGGTACGATCCCGGCCAGGCGCTGGCTTACGCGGAGAAGTGGGCCCTATCTCGCAACCCGGCGGTGCACGATTACTCGCTGGAAGGCGGAGACTGCTGCCATTTTGCTTCCCAATGCCTGGCGGCGGGCGGCCTGCCGGAGGAGGGAGACTGGAAGGCCGGAAGCCTGGCCTATATCAATTCCACCCGGCTGTACGCCTATCTGACCGGGCCGGGGGGAGCGGGCCGGGGTATGGCGGTTATCCGCCAGAGGGATCCGGCGGGCAGGCAGGCGGCGGCCGGGGGCAAGACGGTAAAGGCGGCGCGGCTGCTGTTCCCGGGCAGCCCGGTGTTTTACCGGTGGGGCGGCGGCTATGTGGGCGACAGCAAATGGAGCCATACCGCCTTATGCGTGGGCTATCTGGGGGACGGCACCCCGGCGGTCAGTTCCCACACCGGGGACAAGTACCGGATCAAATGGAACTACGGCGGGGCGGACTGCGATTACGGAACAGCGCAGATGACGCCGGGGCCGGGAGCATAAGGAGGAAACGTATGATTCTGCGAATCGAGCAGACCCGCGCCGGGACAGCGCAGACGTTCGACGTCTATACTGACGACAGTTTGGTGTTCACCGGAAGGCTGGGAGCGGTAAGCAAGCGCCAGGAAATCGTGCTGGAGGGAAAGGACGGGCGGACGCTTACCGGGACATACCTGCCCGCGTGGGAGCTTCAGCGCCAGGCGGAACGCTGGAAGCTGCCGGGATACCGGCTGTCCCAAGGGCTGCGGTATGGCCGGGCGGGACAAAATGAAGGCTGCTTTTTCCTTGTGCGGGATGGCTTATGGAAGAGCCGGTATGTCATCGCCAATGGCGGCGAGAGCTTTTCGGTGTATTTTCTGTCCAAAGGGAGTTTTGAGTACCTGTCCATCTACCGGGACGAAAGGCAAATCGCCCTTGTGGAGCATTATCTAACAGTGGTGGACAATCGGGAACGGTATAAGCTGTACCTGCTGGAGGAATACCGGGCGCTTGGGGAGACGTTGACGCTGTTCCTTCTGTATTTCGACAATTGGAACCATGCTGAGCGGTTTCCAACGGTTTATGGTACGCGAGTGACGAAAGCGTGGTCGCTGTCGCGGTACGCGCACACCTACGATCCCGGATGGAGGGCGGCGCATTTCCCGCAGGAGAATTTTTTCGGCAAGAGCCGATTGTTCCCGGAGGATACCTCTCTATAAAAACCGGGCCGGACGATTTTTCGTCCGGCCCGGTTTGGCATCGGGAAGGGTGAGAAGGCATCAAGGAGACGGTTCCGGTTATGCCGGGGAGCCCACATAGGCGGCAAATTCCTCGGGGGTGCCGGAAAAGACGTTCATGTCGATACAGGGCTCCCGGCCGGTATAGCCCTGCAGCCGGGCGTTGTCCGCGTACTGCCAGAAGGTCCAGGGGCGGGATGCCGGCAGGCTGGGGGTGAAATAAACGTCCCGGATCCAGAGGTCGTAATCGTCATACCTGCCCTCCAGGTAGAGGCGGTAGGCTTTCCCGGTGGCGTACAGGATGGGGCGAACGCCGTAATGGGCTTCCAGACAGCGGAGCAGGGCGTCCAGCTGGGGATGAACATCCGCGGCGGCGGGGGGATCCGCCGCCTTATCGCCATAGAATTCCACGTCCACCACGGGAGGAAGCGCGCCGGGCTCTCGCGGGACGGCGGCGATAAAGTTATCGGCCTGCGTCTCCCCCGGGCTGTCGTAGCTGAAGAAATGGTACGCCCCCACCCGCAGGGCGGTTTTCCGGGCCTCCTCCCAGTTGTACGAGAAGCGGGGATCCGTGAAGCCGCTGCCCTCGGTGGCCTTGATAAAGGCGAAGGAGAGGCCCTGCCCCGCCAGGGTGGGCCAGTCGATCTCCCCCTGCCAGGAGGAGACGTCCACCCCCCGGACGGGGTACCGCTCCCGGGAGGGCGTATTCAGCTTGAGGACGCCGGTAAAGAACAGGGCGGCAAGGACGGCCGCCGCCGTCAGGAGAGCGGCGGCGGGCAGAAGCCAGCGCAGAAGGCGGCGGGTTTTCAGGCTGAACATGGGGCGTTCCTCCTTTCAGTTAGTTATTTAAAACAGGGTCAGCTGTTCTTGGGGACCGTAGCCCTCCCGGATGCGGGCGGCGATGTCCTTCATCCGCCAGAGAAGACCGGCGGCCCGGCATTCGGCGGTGAACAGGGCCCACAGCTCCTTGTGCCGGGGAGAGACGCAGGCATAGCGGAGGCCGAAGGTCTCGGCGTAGCGGCGGCGCAGGCCGGGAAAGGCTTCGTCCAGGCGGTCGTAAAAGTATTCCCGCTGGTTATCCCGCAGGGTGACGCCGAAGCCGGGGCCGGCGTAAATCCAGGAGGCGCCCGCGTCGGCGGCCCGGCGGACGACGGCGCGGATATTCTCCGGCGTATCGTTGATGAAGGGGAGGATGGGCATCAGCAGCACGCCGCAAGGCACGCCCGCCCCCGTCAGGGCGCGCATGGCGGACAGCCGGGCGCTGGTGGGGCAGACACACCGCTCGATGGCGCGGCAGAGAACGTCGTCCGCCGTGGTGACGGTGAAGTTGACGGCGGCCGGGGCGTGCCGCCGGACGGCCAGGAGCCGCTGTGCGTCCCGGACGGCCAAATCCGACTTGGTGGCCAGCACGGCGCCGAAGCCGTGCCGGGCAAGGAGGTCGAGGGCGCCGGCGGTCAGGCAGGCTTCTTTTTCGAAGGGGTTATACGGATCGCTCATAGCGCCGGTGTGCACGATGCCGCTGCGCCGCTTGGCGAGCAGCTCCCGGCGCAGGATCTCCAGGGCGTTTTCCTTGGCCCGCACGGTGTCGAAGCGCTCCACCCGGTAACAGGAGGAGCGGGAGTCGCAGTAAATGCAGCCGTGGCAGCAGCCCTTGTAGAGATTCATGTTGTAATTGGCGCCGAACCAGGCGGTATCCGCGTAGCCGGACAGGATGGTTTTTGCGGGAATGGTTTCCATAGCGCGCCTCCTTGGCAGGATGCCGGGCTTTGCCCGTCCAGGACAGTATACCAGCCAAAACCGGACAACGGGGCGTCTGTTTATCATTGTAGCATAGAAGGGAAGAGAAGGAAATCCCTCCGGCGGCTTGCCAAATCCGGCGCAGGCGTGCTACAATGTCTACAGATCGAGATTCCGACAGGGTTCGACAAGGGAGGCGGTTCGGCATTGAAGACGTGGGGACGGGGACTGGCGGGGCTGCTGGCGGCGGGACTGCTGGCCGGGGCGCCCGGCTGCGGCCGGCCGGAGACCCAGGAAACCATGGCGGGCACGCAAACCACCTCGACAGCGGCGGCGACAACCACGGCGGCCACGACGGCTGGAACCGACGCGACAAGCGGCTCCATTGCCTTCGACGCGGCCTCGACGACCGACAAGACCACCACCACGCGCACCAAGTCCACCAGCGGCGCGAGCACAGCGGCGCCGTCAGTCCAGGCGAAGCTGCGGGCGGCCATGAAAACCAGCAGCGTGCGAGGGTTGTCCCTGGTGGCATTCCGGGACAAGGAGATTGTATTCTCCTTTTACGACGGGTACATGGACGCGAAAAAGACCAAGCTGGTCAACGCGAACACCAAATACCGGATTGCATCGGTATCCAAGACCATCACCGGCATCCTGGCCATGCAGCTGCAGGAACAGGGACGGCTGGACATCGACAAGGATATTTCCGCCTACATGGGGGTGAGAGTCCGGTCGCCGAAATACCCGGACGCGGTAATCACCACCCGGATGCTGATGACCCACACGTCCGGCGTCATCGGCGGGGCCGCCTATGACAAAAACACGGGGGATCCCCCCTATCAGCCGCTGACCGCCGTGCTGGGGAGCAGCGGATGCTTCACCGGGAGCCGGCCGGGAAAAAGCTTCCGCTACAGCAACATGGGGGCCGCCATGGAGGGCGGGGTCATCGAGGGGGTGACCGGCAAGCGGTTCTACGACTACGCCGGGGAGCAGTTCGCGGCGCTGGGGATGGACGCGGGCTATCTGCGCACCAAAATCAAGGACACGGCCTCCATCTCCCCCGCCAGAAGCGCGGACGTGCCGAACTGGAAGCGGGTGGAGGGCGCCTACGATACCATTCCGCTGGGGCAGATGTACTTGCTTGGGCACGGGGATCTGATCATCTCCGCCCAGGATTTGGCCCAGTTCGCTATCGCGCTGGCAGGGGATGGCTCCACGAAAACCCACCGGATTCTGTCCGCCGAATCGGTGAAGGCCATCAACACCGTCTACAGCCATTCGGGCAAGGACGGCATCGGGCTGAACATGAGCATGACGAAGGATCTGGCGGACGGGCGGCTGATTTACGGCCATTCGGGGCAGGCGTATGGGATGATCGCGGGGCTGTATTTCGACCCGGTGGATCACACGGGGGTGGTCTTCATCACCAACAGCGCCTCCACCGCCAAGAACCGCAAGGGCAAGTACACCCTCACCGGCAATCTGATGGAGATTCTCTACCGGGACGTGCTGGGCGCGCCCGCCTATAAGGGCGGGCCGATCGCGGCCCCGACGGGCAGCATTCCCATGCCGGAGGACAAGGGATAATCCGGCGGGTTCTTTTCGGTGTCTGCCACCAATAGCATAGAGGGGCTGCAACATTTTTCGTTTTGCAGCCCCTTCTTTTTGATCTTGCCCATACGGGGCTTTTTCGGTACAATGGGAACGGAGAAAAGAGAAAAGGAGCGTGTTTATGGACAACTTCATGGCAATGGCCAATTCCGGCATGCTGTACCTGATTGCCGGCGTGGTTATCGCGTTCGTGATGATCCTCGCCGCGGTTTTTCTGGTCAAGGCCTACCGGGAGGGCGTGAAAATCGGGATGGACAAAAAGAAGATGCACAAGGCCATCACCTCGAGCATCGCTTTTACCGTGGTGCCCTCGGTCAGCATCCTCATCGGGGTCATCGCGCTGTCGGGCTCGCTGGGCATACCGATTCCGTGGCTGCGGCTGTCGGTCATCGGGGCGCTGCACTACGAAACCATGGCGGCGGACGTGGCCGCCAAGGCGGCGGGGCTCAGCGAGCTGTCGGGACAGTTGATGAACGGGGACGTGTTCGTGTCCGTGATTTTCGTGATGACCATCGGCATTATCTGGGGCGGGGTGTTCTGCGTCTTCGGCCTGAAAAAGTACCAGAGCCGGGTACTGGGCCGGGTGGGCAAGAAGGACAACCGCTGGGGCACCATCCTGTTCAACGCCATGTTTGTGGGCATGGTGTGCGCCTTCATCGGGGCGGGGTTCGCCGACCTGCGCAAAGGGAGCGTGACAAGCCTCATCGTCATCGTGGTGTCCGCGCTGTTCATGGCGCTGTTCACCTGGCTGACGGAAAAGAAGAACCAGAAGTGGATGGAGAGCTTTTCGCTGTCCTTCAGCATGGTGCTGGGGATGGCGGCGGCCATCGGGGCCAACGCCGCCGGCATCCGGTAGCGTGACAGATCCGTGCGGCCGCTTGTGAGCGGCGGAAAGGAATGGGATTTATGGCCAAGATAAAAAAAGAACGCACCTTTGACGATACCATGCATATTTACGGCCGGATAGGCACCCTTATAGCGCTGACGCTGATGCTGCTGGTGCCGTTGTTCGTGGCGCTGTATTTTCACGCCTCCCCCGACATGAAGGGGATGCTGATGGGGGCGTTGAGCATCTGTATCATCTATCTGCCCTCAAGCATCATCGAGGTGATTACCTACGCGCCCATGCTGGGCACCGGGGCCACGTATCTGGCCTTTATCACCGGCAATCTGACCAATTTGAAAATCCCCTGCTGCATGACGGCGCGGGACATTGTGGGCACCAAGTACGGCACCAAGGAAAACGAGATCATCTCCACCATTTCGGTGGCGGTGTCCTCCCTGGTGACTTGTACGGTGCTGATCCTCGGGGTGCTGCTGCTGGCGCCGCTGACCCCGATCCTGCAGAGCCCGGTGCTGCAGCCGGCGTTCAACACGGTGGTGCCCGCCCTGTTCGGGGCGTTGGGGTACAAATATTTCAGCAAGACGCCCCTGGTGGCGGTGGCGCCGTTTCTGTGCATGACGGCGTTGTGCCTGCTGGTGCCGGCGGCGGCGTCCCAGGTGGCGATTTTGGTGCCGGTGTCGGCGCTGATTTCCATCGGGGCGGCCCGGCTGCTGTATGTCAAGGGCGTGCTGCAATAAGAGAGAGGAAAAGGTCCGCGCCGGCTTGACGCGGCAGAAGGGAGAGAAATGGCATGGGCTGGTGGATAGGCTTAGGTGTACTCATCCTGTTGGCGGGGCTGCTGGGAGCGGCCTGCGTGCGGGCGGCGCTGCTGAAAAATCCAGAGAAGCGGGGAGAGCCGCAGCCGGTGGATGGGGAGAAGGCGGCGAAATATGCAAAGGATTTGTCCCGGATGATCCGCTGCGAGACCATCAGCGTGCGGGAGAGCGGCCCAGCGGAGAAGTTCGCCCGGTACCGGGCGGAGCTGGAGCAGCTGTTCCCGCTGGTGCATGAAAGGCTGGAGCGGACGTTGATCGGGGACGCGATGCTGTTCAAGTGGAGGGGGACGGATCCGGCGCGAGGGGCCGTGGTGCTGATGGCCCATTCCGATGTGGTGCCCGCGGCCGGAGAGTGGGATCATCCGCCCTTTGCCGGGGAAATCGCGGACGGCTGTGTCTGGGGCCGGGGAGCTATGGACACCAAGGGGTCGCTGTGCGCATTGTTCAACGCGGTGGAGGAGCTGCTGGCCGAGGGATACACGCCGCCCTGCGACGTGTATCTCGCCAGCTCCAACAACGAGGAGATCATGGGGGACGGGGCGCCCAACACCGTCACGTGGCTGACGGATCACGGGGTGAAGCTCGATTTGGTGCTGGACGAGGGAGGCGCGGTCATCGAGGCCCCCATGCCGGGGCTGAACGGCAAATACGCCATGCTGGGGGTGCTGGAGAAGGGGTACGCCGATGTGCGGTTCACCGCCGTGTCGGCCGGCGGGCATTCCAGCACGCCGCCCAAGGGCACCCCGCTGGCCCGGCTGGCGGCCTTTGTCAACCGGGTGGAAACCCGGCCGCCGTTTCCGGTAAAAATCACGCCGCCGGTGAAGGCGATGTTCGCGGCCATGGCGCCGGATATGGCGTTTCCCTTCCGGCTGCTGTTCGGCAACTTATGGCTATTCGGGCCGCTGCTCAAACGGGTCATTCCCAAGGTCAGCGGGCAGGCGGGGGCGCTGCTGCACACCACCTGCGCGTTTACCATGGCGCAGGGCAGCGACGCGCCCAATGTCATCCCGACGGAGGCCAGCGTGACGGCCAATCTGCGGTTTATGGTGCATCAGGGACGGGAGGCGTCTCTTCAGGCGCTGGAGAAGCTGGCGAACAAGTACGGGCTGCGCATGGAGGTGCTGTACGCCTGCGACTGCTCGCCGGTGGTGGATGTGCACAGCGCGGGGTACGCTTATATCCGGCAGTGCGTCCGGGAGGTGTTCCCGGAGGCGGGAATTGCGCCGTATGTCATGCTGGGCGGTACCGACGCCAAGCATTATGCGAAGGTTTGTGACTGTGCGCTGCGGTTCGCGCCCACCGTCCTGACCCCACAGCAGCTGGCCAGCATGCACGCGCGCAACGAAAACCTGTCGGTGGACGCGCTGGCGCGGGCGGTGGCGTTTTACCGGCGGGTGCTGACGGGATACCGATAGGGTACATATTTTAGGCGGAATCCTTCTATACTAATAGGGAAATAAGGAAGGATGGCGATGGGACATGGTGGATGTTCTGATCATCGGCGCAGGCTGCGCCGGGCTGACGGCGGCAATTTACGCCACACGGGCGGGGCATCGGGTGGTGGTGCTGGAAAAGCTGTTCCACGGCGGGCAGATTTCGGTGACTAACGAGGTGGAGAATTACCCGGCCATCGACCGGATTTCAGGGCCGGATCTGGCCAACCGGATTTACGAACAGGCGGCGGCGCTGGGGGCGGACGTACGCTATGAGGACGTGAGCGAGGTGGATCTGGCGGGGCCGGTCAAGCGGGTGACGACCTCCGGCGGGGAATATGAGGCCCGTGCGGTTATCATCGCCAACGGCGTCCAGCGGCGCAAGCTGCAGTGCCCGGGGGAGGAAAAATTCCTGGGGCGTGGCGTCTCCTACTGCGCCACCTGCGACGGGGCCTTTTTCAAGGGAAAGGACACAGCGGTGGTGGGCGGCGGCAACACGGCGCTGGAGGACGCGCTGTTTCTCGCCAACCTGTGCCGGACGGTGTATCTCGTGCACCGTCGGGACAGCTTCCGGGGAGAAAAGGTGCTGGCGGAGGCCGTCGCGCAAAGGCCGAACATCCGGCCGCTGTTCAACAAGACGGTGGAAAGCATCCACGGCGGCCAATCGGTGGAGGGGGCGGCGCTGCTGGACACCGTGACGGGCGAACGCACGCAGCTGCCGATCAGCGCCGTGTTCGTGGCCATCGGGATGCAGCCGGACAACGGGCTGTTCGCGGCCGCGGGGCTGGACGAGAACGGGTATATCCAGGCGGACGAAAGCTGTACCACCCGGCTGCCGGGGGTGTTCGTGGCGGGGGACACCCGCACCAAGTGGCTTCGGCAGATCATTACCGCCGCGGCAGACGGGGCGGTGGCCGCCACCCGGGCGGGGCATTACCTGGAAACCGCGGGGCTGGGGCAATCGGAGGAGGCGCTTTCACCGGTTTGATGGTTGACGCCGTGGCAGAATTGTGGTACGCTTGATATAATATTAGTCTGCTGGAGGGGTTGAAACATGGACGCACAGACCAAGTTTTGCCGGCTGAGAGACGCCATTGAACAATCCGGCGCCGAATTTTTCCGTATGGCGCTGTGGCAGGACGGCGCGTATTTCGCCCATGAGTTTCTGCCCATGTCCGCGTGCAGCAATCTATATTCCATCTCCAAGGTGCTGACCTCCACCGGCGTGGGGCTGGCCTACGACGAGGGGCTGCTGAAGCTGGAGGATCCCATTGTCAAATATCTGGGCAATCACGTGCCTGAGGAGGCGGATCCGAAAATCCGCGAGGTGACGGTGCGGCATCTGCTGACCCAGACCTCCGGCATCGGGCAGGGCAGCCTGTTCGAGGCCGACCGGTATCTGGGCACGGGGGAAGACTGGATCGCCCGGGTGCTGGGCCGGGCCATGCCGCACCAGCCGGGGACGGTGTTCACCTACGACAACGGGAACTATTACATGCTCAGCTGTATCGTGGAGAAGGTGACCGAGCTGCCGCTGGATCGGTTCTTGAAAACCACGCTGTTCCGCCGGATGGGCATCCGAGAGTTCGCCTGGGAGCGGTGCCCGCTGGAGCATACAATGGGAGCCACCGGCTGCTACATGGGGCTGGAGGATCTCAACAAAATCGGGCGGCTGTACGCGCTGGGCGGCAGCTACGAGGGGAGGCAGCTGCTCAGCCGGGAATGGGTGGAAATGGCCGCCGCGCCGTATCCCAACACGAGCGGCACGCCCTATGGATTCGGCTTCAGCCGCCGCCCGTCGGGGGATTTCTTCTGCGGCGGGGCGCATAACCAGTTTTTGTACATATCGCCGGCCCAGAAAATCGCGGTGGCGATACAGGGATACGACGACACGCAGCAGATGGATCAGCTTATCGAGCAGGCCATCGGAGACTGAGGCCGCATGGACGGCCGGATATATTTCGCGATAGCCGGGCGATGAGAACCGGCGAAAAGGGGGGTGCAATATGGGAGAGCTGGTCAAGCTGCCCAATATCGGCCCGGAGCTGGAACGTCAGCTTCATCTGATCGGCGTCGATACGGTGGAGGAGCTGCGCCGCAGGGGGAGCAAGCAGGCCTGGCTGGATATTCAGAAAAACGATCCGTCCGCTTGCTTCCACCGGCTCTGTTCGCTGGAGGGGGCGCTTCACGGGGTGCGTAAAATCATGCTGCCCGACGAGGTAAAGGCGGATCTCCAGGAGTTCTACAACGAACATACAAAGAGATGAGAGGGGGACGGCAGATTGCCGTCCCTTTTCCTATGCTTAAGCATGTAGGGGACAGCGCGAAGCGGTGGCCCCTACAAAAAGCCGCCCGCTAGGCGGGTGGGATTGTGGGCTTAAGCAAGAGCAACACCTTTCCTGGTATAATGACGATGTTCAAGCCGTCAAAAAAGAAGGAAAGGTGTTGCTCTATGGCACAAAGTTTAGCACATTCAAAATGGGTATG
>ERZ506979.61-NODE-61-length-98222-cov-5.736694_pt1 | contig 98222 bp, 93 predicted proteins | sample MGYA00512887_ERZ506979 | MGnify/ENA metagenome assembly ERZ506979 | reverse complement strand
AATAGAATAACTTGTTTTAACTTGCAAAGGAACATAGTCCATAAATAATTAAAATCTCCACAAGAAATAAAGAACTACTAAAACAACTAAACTAATAATGGTAGCAAATGTAGCAACCGTAGCAAAACCTGATGATTTTGTACCAATATCTCTTCCTAAAATAGAACTACGATATTTTTCTAAAAATCTATTTACTTTTTTATGTGGATTATTAGCAAGTGTATATTTACCATTCATATTTACATTATAATTATCATCACTTGTTAATACTACCGTAGCATTCTCTCCCTTTTCATTTACATAATCCTTACTAATATTTTTCATATAAATCCTCACTTTCTTTGATTTTCAGCAATAAGAGGTAACTCAATTGATAATTGCTTTATTCTTTCTATTATTCTTCTTGCCTTTAAAACATCTATACTATTTTTAGTAATAGACAAATGTTGTTCTAATTCTTTAATAGTCAAATTTGAAGTAAAAAATGTTTTTAAATCATTATTCATTCTATATTGTAAAATAGTACCTAAAACTTCATCTCTTGCCCAAGGCGTTAATGCCTCAGCACCAATATCATCAATTAATAAAAGTTCACTATTTTTTACTCTATTAAACTTCATATTAAAATCTTCCGAATCATACATAGATTCCTTTAAACTTCTCAAAAATTCAGGATAATACACAATAGCCACCTTATGACCATTTTTAGCCAATTCATTTAACATAGCCGACAAAAGATATGTTTTTCCACTACCAAAGTTACCAGTTAAATATAACCCCTTTCTTTTTATTCCATTCAAATAATCATCAATATATTTCTTTATCCATGTAATTACTTCAAATCTATTTTTATCATCTAAATTAATATCTTTCATTGATGCCATCTTTATATCATTTGGCAATGAATAAGAATATATATTATTCAAATAAGAAGTCTTTTTATCCATTTCTTTCTTATATTTACAAGGAATATAACAAAACTCTATTATTCCATTATTATTTATTGGATAATACACATACCCCTCAACATTATTCTTACATTCAAATAAATGCTTACACTTCTTACATCTATCTACCTCAATAGATGACTCTATTATTTTAGAAGTTTCTTTTATCAAAGTATCTTTAGGCAAATCTAATGATGAAGCAATTTTCTTAAAAGTAGCATTATTCTCATATTCTAAATCATAGTCATGTATTAATTTATCTTTAGAAAAATTAAAATTCAATATATTCAATTCATTAGCATTTTTCATCATTTATACTCCTTTAATAAACTCTCCATATCACTTCTTGATATATCATCCGTTTCTACCTTTTGAATATCTTTATCAAACCATTCCGGTGTAGATATCACTTTACTACTCTTCTGTGTATTCTTACTATATTTCTTATGTTCTTTCCTAGCTAAATTTATTGCTTCTTCTACAGTTAAAACATTATTTCTCTTCCATTGTCCAGCAATTGTCTCAGCCAAAGAACGTGATAAATTATTATTATTAGTTTTTAAAACATAATCAACCAAAACATTAACTACCCCAGGATTCAAACCATAATCTACAATTAAATTCTCAAGCAATCTAACATCTCTTTTAACAGGTTCACTACCACCAGATTTACTTCTCAAGAAATCCAAAGGAGAAGTAGTTTCAAAAAGATATATTAATTTAGATAACTTAGAATTATCACCAACTGGTTTCCGTAAGTATTCTGGTTGAGAATGTTCTATTACCGTTGGAAGTATCCCCGAGTGATCAAATTGATAATAATTTCTTACTGTCTTTCTTAATTCTTCCTTGGATAAACTACCATTTTCTTTAATACAAGTTCTTAATATATCTTGCATTTTCGTAGCATCAATATCATAAAGATATGCTAAATTAATTATTAATTCTTTATTACTTTCTGTAAAAATCTTTTCCCTATCAATATGTTTAGGTAAAGTTTCAATCAAAAAATTAATATCAAAATTACTATTTATATTTAATTTTAACTTATTATACTTTCTAACATTATCACTTACTATATCAAAAGACGTATAAGGAACAGTCTCATAAACATCACTAAATGAATGTGTTATATCTATGTATCCCTCTTTGTTAAACTTAGGAACTTTAAAATAAGACATCAATTCTTCATATTGTTTCTTACCAACATTATTATATAAAACAACATTAAGTATCGGATGTGAAAAAAATTCTTTTACTGATAAAGGTGAATAAAGCTCATATACATAATTATTATTTTCATCTTTTTTTAAATACGTTTTTATAAGACCAATTCCCTCAAGTTTATTTCGTGAAAGTTCAAGTTCCTCACAAGTAAAATGTAAACTAGTTATTAAATGATGGTGATTTAATTCTGGACTAATTACTTGAGACTTATCTAAATCAGAACACAAAGTAAAATATAACATTACCGGTAATGGTCCAATAATAGGTTGATATAACATCGTTATAATCTTTTTATCTTCTTCATATAAAATAGTCTTATTTATAACCATATAATTATCACTTGGCAATAATGTATTAAGCATATAGCACCACCCTAAATAAAGTATAGCAAAAAAAAGACTATTTTTCAATTAAAACAGTCCTTTTATTTCATATTATTATCTTTTTGTTTTAGAAATATTTCTACGTTTTCTTAAATCATAATCAAAATTATTACCAATGTAAACCATCTCACTATTAATACCAATAGGTAATATACTTAACCCTACTATCTTTCCATATTCAATAGCATTAGTAACATCCAAAGCACCTCTCACATTATCAGAAGAATCTAAATTAAAGCAAGGCGTTTCAACCGTAACGTTTCCTCTATCATCTAGTTTACTAGCATATGTATCCTCACATAACAAGTAATCAATATGATAATCCTTAGAAAAAATCTGATCATCTACCAAAGGATGACACACACCTATAGCAGAATTTTCAATAGTTATTACACCATAACCATAACCAATAGGTATAATATCCTGTCTCCTTCTTCTTATCTTAGCAATCAAATCAATACCATATTTATTTAATAATTTCAAATCATTTTTTCCCATTAACATAACAGTTCTAACTTTCCTATTTCTAGGATAACATCTTAAAAATTTATCAATTAATTCAAAAGCACTTTCCCTATCATCTACATCATTTGAAAAAATATTACCATTAATTATAATATCGCTAATATGTCTTTTTACACAATATGATGCAATCATTCTCAAACATTCTATATCTGCAAAAGTACCCCTAAAATTAAGATTAGATAACACTATATATCTAAAGTATCTCCTAGAACATGAGACTGTTCCTGGAAATTCATAATGATAATAGTTAAGCACATTTGGATAATATGATTTAACAGTTTCATAAGGTTTACTTCCTCTAGGATATCCTGTATTAATTTCTACCAAATGAAGACTTTGAAGAGTATTTTGTACCTTCTTATAATCTAGTTCTAATTCATTAGCAATCTCAGAAACTCCCAATCCAGATAAAAACATATTTCTAATTATTTCCGTAATCTGTTTATCAGATGTATAATTATATTCCATAATATCCCCCTTTGTTTGATGGACAATATTCTAGCATAATATCCTTCATAAGTCAATAAAAACACATCTTCACGATAGCGTTTCCAAAGTGGGGAAATTTGGAAAGTAAAATCTTATAAAATAAAAAAACGGTTAAAAACCTAAAAAATGCTTTATAATTGAATTGTCTAAAAACAATAGAAAGCGAGGTTTTAACCAATGAAAATTATACCATTAATTAATGAAATTACTAATACTTTTAATGAAAAATTTAAAGAAAATTTAAATCCGTTAAACTTAGAAAGTAAAATTCGAGATGTTGGTGATACTTTTACTTTAAAATTATATGAATCTTTTTTAAACTATTTCGATGAAAGTTTTAAAAAGTCTAAGCAAAGAAAAAAAGAATTTAATATAAAAGAGACTAGGCAAAGAAGTTTAATTACCTCTGTTGGTTTAATTACTATTAATTCTACATCTTATATTAATAAAAAAACGAAAGAAAGATATGTACCATTAAGAGATATTCTTCATTTAAAAACTTATCAAAGGTTAACCAACGAAGCTGAATATCAATTAATTAAATATGCAATGGAAGAAAACATGAGTCAAGCTGCTAGGCACGCCTTAAGAAATACTCAAATATCAAGAAGTACTGTTTCTAAAAAAATTAAAGTATTAGATGGTTCAATAAATGAAGTTATTACTAGATCTGCTAATCAACCTGATGTTTTATATATTGAAATGGATGAAATCCATGCTAATCTTCAACATGGTGGTAATCAAATATGTCCTTGTGCAATTGTCCATGAAGGTTATGAAGAATTATTTGTAAAAAGAAAAAAGCTTAAAAATATCCATTATTTTGCTTCTTCTAAATTAACATATGAAGAATTATGGGAAGTAATATTTGATTATGTAAATAAAAAATATGATATTGATAAATTTAAAGTTATATTTGTTTCAGGAGATGGTGCTCCTGGTATTAAAAACTATATTAATTGTTTTCCTAATGCTAAATTTGTCTTAGATCCTTTTCATTATATTAAAAAACATTTAAATTATATTTTTAAAGATGATATAGAATTAAGAAATATCGCTGATGATTACATTAGAAATGACTTATTAGATAATTTTAAAACTCTTGTTAATTATCAAATAGAAAAATATCCTGAACAAAAAAAATATATAAAAGAACATATGAATTATATTATTAATAATTTAGATGGTATTAAAAATCAAAAAGATGAATATTATAAAGTTCCTTGTTCTATGGAAGGTCATGTTAATCAAGCTTTTGCTAGATATATAACATCATCACCATATGGCTTTTCAAAACAAGGTTTAGAAAACAAATTAAAACTACTTGTTTATCATGCCAATAAACATGAATTAACTATTGAAGATTATTACAATTTAAAATATGGAAATAACAATTATGAAGAAATAAATATTAAAATAAAAAAATTATGTAATATAAAATATGATCAAAAATTAACATCTAATCATTCATTAGAATATAAAGTTAATACTTCTATCCCTATATTTGACTCTCCATCTGAAAATAATAAACTAAAAGAATTAACTTCTATTAGGCAAGAAATTTATGTAATTTAAAAAGAAATAGATATTGACTATCTACTCCTTCTATCTTAAAATTAGTTTAAATTATAAATCTTATTTTTTAGGTTAAAAATCTCCACACTTATTCTACACTAACTAAAAAAAAGGGGAAGCCCCTTAATTATTTTGCATCATATATGCTTTATATACATTTACTCCTAACATAGCTACGGTTAATTGACCTACTCCATATGGAACGGGAGTAATGTATGATGCTTTGTTTTTAACATTTTCAAAATCAACGTCTCCACACATATGGTTATTTTCATCTCTATTAATTCCTACATCTATAACTATGGCATTGTCTTTTACCATGTTGGCATTTACTAAATTTCTTTTTCCTACAGCTACCACTAAAATATCAGCATTTTTAGTAAGTTCACTTATATTCTTTGTTTTGGAATGACATATAGTTACAGTAGCACCTTTATTTAGCATAAGCATAGATAGTGGTTTACCTACTAAATTACTTTTTCCTATAATAGTTACATTCTTACCTTCTACATTTATATTATAGTAATCTAACAATTCCATAATTCCGTATGGTGTACATGGTAATAAACATTCTTTATTATGAAACAATCTACCAGAATTTATATCTGTTAATCCATCTACATCTTTATATTCATTAATTTTATTTTGTATTCTTGCTTCATCTATATGTTTAGGGAGAGGCATTTGAACAAGTATTCCATTAATTGTTTTATCTTTATTCAACTTGTCTATTAAATCTAATAGTTCTTCTTCTGTTATATTTTCTTCTAAACTAATATGATTAAAAGTATATCCAAGGAAAGATGCCATATTCTTTTTTTGTTTTACATATATATTACTTGCTTCATCATTTCCTACTTGGATAACGGTTAATGATGGTTTTAACTTTAATTTATCTATCTCTATTTTTAGATTATTTAAGATATTTTCTTTTATTTTTCTACCATCCATTATAATCATATTATTTATCACTATTCTCCTCTTCTAGTTTTTTATAGGCAACTTTTCCTACCAATGTTGTTGGTAAGCTATCACGATATTCATATTCATATGGCCATGAATATTTTGCTAAGTTGTCTTCACAATATTTTTTAATACTTTTTTTAGTACTTTTATCAGCTTTTTTATCACCATTTAAAACAATATAAGCTTTAACTACTTGTTTTTTATATTCATGAGGTATACCTATGACAACACAACTTTCTACCCTAGGATGTCGGCATATTATTTCCTCAACATAACTTGGATATATATTATATCCTGAAGATATTATTAATCTTTTTAGTCTTTGTTTAAAATAAACAAATCCTTCTGTATCCATATATCCTATGTCTCCAGTATGTAACCAATATTTTCCATCATTGTGTTTAATTAGTGTTGTTTTAGTTTCACTTTCATTATTTAGGTATTTTTTCATTACTGTTGGTCCATTAACACATATTTCTCCTTCTTCCATAGCGTTAACTTCTTCTGTTGTACCTATTTGAACAATTTTAATAGTCATATCAGGAAAAGGCATACCTATAATATTTGGTTTATAATATTTTGTAGGTGTTAAACAAACAGCTGCTGTACTCTCTGTTAATCCATAACCACTTCTAAGTTCAGCTTTAGAACCATGATTTTTAAAAAATTCATCTACTCTATTTTTTAATTCTACAGATAATGTATCTCCTCCCGAAATAGCTACCTTAATACATGATAATTCTTTTGGTTTGAATCTATTTTTTAAAAGTCCTTCATATAAAGTTGGAACACCTGTTATGAAATTTGGATGATATTTTCTTATTAAATTGTCAAATTTTTTTGGACTAAAATCTGGAACAAAGATGCAAGTCATACCTATATACAATGGAGTATGTACGCTAACACCTAATCCAAAACCATGGAATATTGGCATTATTGACAATATAGTTTCTCCTGCTTTGGCTTCTGTCATAATGTGAGCTTGCATTGCTAAGGCATTAAAATTTAGGTTTGTTAGAACTATTCCTTTAGGATTTCCTGTTGTTCCTCCACTATAAAGTATAACAGCATCATCATCATTTTTTCTTTTTACTGGTTTTAAATCTTTATAATATATACCCTTTTTTAAGAAATCTTTTAATAATATTGCTTTATTATTTTTAGCTATTTTAGTTTTTCTTCCAGACATGAACCAATATATAGCATGCTTAGCATTATCCATATCATCACTTACAGAACTTACTATTATCTTTGATACATTAGTATTATCTATTATTTTAATTATTTTGTCATATACTAAATCTATTGTCATAATATACTTACTATTTGAAGTATTTAAATACAATTCTATTTCTTTTTCACTTGATAGTGGGTGAATCATACTTGCAACAGCACCAACCATATTTACAGCATAAAACATACATATAGCTGAAGGAGTATTTGGCATACATATAGTTACAACGTCGCCTTCTTTTATTCCTTCTTCAAGTAATGAACTTGCCATTTTTTTGATTCTTATTATAAATTCTTTATATGTTATTTTCTTTCCATAGTACATAAAAGCATCATAGTATGGATATGATTCGGCTGTTTTTTCAATTGTTTCATAAAGTGTCATTGTTGGATAATTAATCTTTCTAGGATTATTACCATAATACTTATACCATGGTTCTTTATGTCTTATTTTATCAATTAAACCATTTACTCTTTTTGTTATATTATTCCATATTGATTTTATCATCACAATCACCTTCTAACATTTTTGGATTGTCTAATATATACTCTAAGAAATTTATAGCTTTTGCATAGTATATACCATCAGCTATTCTTTCATCTAGAGTAATTCCAAAGTCACAAACCCATTTTTTTTCTATTTTTCCATCTATTACTTTTGCTACTTCTTTAACTTCACCCATTGTTGCTAATATAGAATTAGTTCCAAAGTTAGTCAAATTATGATATATAGCACCACAATGAATACTACCAAGATTAGATAATATAATAGTACTATGATATAAACTATTATTAGTTAGTGAACTTGGTAATAAATCATTATTATCTAATCTTTTAATAAACCATACAATAAAAGCAAAAAGCCATTTAGGTAGTTTACCTAGAGTGATAACCAAATTATCAGCACTATTTCCTTTATTACTTCTAATTTTTTCAACATCACCAGTTATTTTTTTACTTATAGTATTTAAATTATCTTCCTTGTCTACTGTGATAACATTCATAAATTCATTAGAATCATCTGTAAAATCTGTTTTAGCTACAAAAGATAATTTAACTTCATTTCTTTCATACTTATTTCCTTTTATTATAAATCTATTTAAGTATGGTCTATTATATATAACTTTAGCTATTGCTGTAGAAAAGGCATGAAAATAAGTTATTTTTTCTCCACTTTCTTTCTTTAAATCTATATATTTTTTTAAATTAGTTACATCTATTTCTCTTGAAATATATACTTCACTATCACTTCTTCTAGGCTTTAAATAATATAAAAATCTATCGAATCCTATATTTTTACCTTTAATTAACTTGGCATCTCTTCTTTTACTAAACATTTTAAAACTCCTTTTATATTTCTTTTTTACCTATATAGTAATTCTTTTTGCCTCTTTTTATTACAATATATGTATTATCTATAAATGAATTATTATCTACAATATAATTTATATCATTTATTTTATCCCCATTAATTAATATAGCATTATTTAAAACAAATTCTTTGGCTTCTCTTTTTGAAGATGATGCTTTTAGTTCTACTAATAAATCTAATATATTAGTACCCAATTTTACATTAATTATTTCCATATCAGAAAATACTTCTTTAATATCCTCACTTGTTAGTTCTTTGAATTTATTTGTAAATAAGACTTCTGATAAATTAATTGCCTTAGTTAATTCTTCTTCTCCTCTTAAATCTCTTACTACTTCCATAGCTAATGTTTTTTGGGCTAATCTTAAGTGTGGCTCTTTTTGATGTTTTTCCATTATTTCTTTTATTTCTTCTAAAGATAGAAATGTAAATATTTTTAAGTAAGATTCTACTAGATCATCATCTGAATTAATTAAGTATTGATATATTTTGTAACTAGATGTTTTATTTTTATCTAACCATAAAGCATTTCCTTCGCTTTTACCAAATTTTTTACCTGTTTTATCTAGGACAAGTGGCATAGTAAAAGCATAAGCGTCACGACCAGTAATTTTCTTTATTAAATCTATTCCTGTAGTTATATTTCCCCATTGATCGCTACCTTCTACCTGCATTATACAATTATAGTTATTGAATAGATGTAAGAAATCATAACCTTGAATTAGTGTATAAGAAAATTCGGCATAAGTTATTCCTGTTTCTAATCTTCTTCTTATAATATCTTTATCTAACATATAATTAATATTTATATATTTTCCTACATCTCTTAAGAAAGTTATGTAGTCAAAGTCTTTTATCCAATCATAGTTATTAACTACTAAAGCTTTATTGTCAAATATTTCAGCAACTTGTTTTTTTATTCCTTGTAAATTTTTATTTAGGACGTCTTTATCTATTATTTCTCTTTCTGCACTTGGTTTTGGATCGCCAATTAATCCTGTGGCTCCCCCTACTAAAAGAATAGGTTTATGGCCATGTAAAAATAATCTTTTAGCAGTTACTAAAGAAGAATAATGTCCAATATGTAGGCTATCTGATGTTGGGTCTGTTCCCCAATAGAAAGATATACTATGATTATCTAATAAGTCTTTTATGACTTCTTCATCACCAGCTACATCTTTTATTAATCCTCTTTCTTTTAATTCTTCATAAAAACTCATAATTTACCTCTCTTAATTATTATATCACTTATTATTATTTTTTTCTATATTATGTATTATTTCTTTAATCTTTCTAAATCTATGATTTAATCCTGACTTAGTTATTTTATCATTTGTTTCTTTACTAATTATTTCACTTAATTCTGCTAAACTAGCTTCTTTATATTTTAATCTGTAATCTATTACTAGTTTTAGTTTATCATCTAGTGTATCTATTAGATCTAACTCTTGTAATTTTTCTATATCTTTTAATTGACTATTAGCTGTGAAGAATATTTTGTCCATATTAGCTTGTTCACAGTTATTTAATCTATTAGTCATATTTTTATGGTCTCTATATATTCTTATATCTTCATAATACATTACAGCGTTATAAGCTTTAATTATTCGTAAGAAATCACTTATTTTTTCTGCCTCTTTGATGTATACCATGTATTTTTTTTCTCTTTTAATTATTTTACTATTTAAATCATATTCATTTAGTAATTTACTAATAAATTTAGCATACATACTGGTATCTAATAAAAATTCTAAATGATAACGACTTGTTTTGGGATCATTTAAACTACCTACGGATATAAATAGTCCTCTTAAGTATGCTCTTAATTCATCTTCATCACTAATAATATATTCTCTTGGTATACTTAAATAATTATTATTTTCATCATATATTGATAAGTCTTGTAAAATAGTATTATTTTTTTCTTTTATCTCTAATATATAACTTATACCTTTATTAAAATATCTATTTCTTACGGTAATAATTGGTGTTATGTCATAAATTGTTCTAAATAACTTAAATATTCTTCTTGCTACAGAATTATTTTCAATAGTTATTTTAATAGAGTCTTCTATTATGGCACTATTTCTAACAATGGCTGATAACTCAGAAATAAGTTCTAATTTAGTAGAATCCAATTTTGTTACTTCATTTTTTATTTCAGTAGAAAAGCTCATGATTAATCTCCTTTTGTTAAGTAAGAAAATACTTCTAAAGCTGTTTTTAATGAATCGTGTTTAGCTTGATTATCTTTGGTATTAAGTAAATCTTTATTAATTAATTCTACGTTCATTTTCTTTATGGTTTCTTTATCTACGAATATAGGTTCACTAATTTCTTCTTTATATCGTTCTAATATTTCATTATTTATTTTTGTGGAATTAGTTAGGACGACATCTATAAAGTCTTTGCAAACATATTTATTTATTTCTTTAATACAATCACTTGCTTTAAATCCATCTGTTTCACCATGTTGACTCATTATATTACATATATACATTTTCTTAGCTTTGGCATTAATTAGTGCTTTTTTAACTTCTTTAGTTAGTAAATTAGGAATAATACTTGTATATAAACTACCTATTCCAATAATTATTAAATCAGCTTCAGCAATAGCATTTAGAACTTCATCTGTTACTTTTATTTTATTTTTGTATTTTATTTTATCTATTTTTTTATGTGCTAACGTTATTTCTTCTTCACCTTCTACGATAGTACCATCTGTCATATGTGCTACTAATACGGGTTTATCTTCTGTAAATGGCAAAACTTTTCCTTTAATATTTAATATTTTACTTAAAGACTCTAATGATTTGGTTAAACTACCTGTAATATTATATAGGGCTGTTAACATTAAATTACCAACGGTATGTTTATCTAAATCACTATATGTATCAAATCGATATTGTAAAAGTTCTTCTACTAAGGGTTCTACTTCGGCAAGGGACACCAACACTTTTCTTAGATCTCCTACAGCAGGTATATTAAATTCTTTTCTAAGTCTTCCTGTTGAAGATCCATCATCAGCTACTGTTACTACAGCTGTAATATCTATTGGAAATAGTTTTAATCCTCTTAGTAATGCAGATAGGCCTGTTCCCCCACCTAGTATAACAACTTTTTTCATATTATCACCAAACCTTCTTATTTGATTATAACACATGGTTAATTTTATCTCAACTAAGTATTTACAATTTAAAAAGACAAACCATAATAGTTTGTCTAATAGTATCCTATGATTTTAAAATATAATCTTCTAGTCTTAGTTTTATTTTTGTTTTATTTTCTAAATCTTCACTGTATATTAAGTATGTTTTATTTATATTTATATCATTTACTTCAAATACTAGAATATAAGTAGAAGTATTAGAATTAATATATTGTTTTTGATAACAAGGACCTATATCAGTATACAAATAACATTTCTTTTGATTTATATAATATGTTTCTTTGCCTATTTTTAAACTAAATTTATCTAAATTAAGAGTATTTCTTCCTATTTTAGAATATACATTAAATTTAACTATAATATAATTATTATCATCTTTTGTAGATATATAACTATTATCTATTTGATATATGTTATTAGTTCCAAAAGGTTCTTTCATAGGGTATACTCTATTTTTTAATAAAACATTTTTATATAATAGATATGATGCTCCAATTAATATTACAGATATTAAAATTATACTGAAAAGAAGATTTTCTTTTATCCAATAACCTAATTCTCTCTTTCTCCTGTTAATATCTCTTATAATATTTTTAGTATCTATATTTACATTTACTTCTACCTCTTCAGAATCAATATCTTCAATATTTAGTTCTTGGATGTCTTTTGTAAAATTAAACTTCTTTATATCAAATCCTAATCCTCTAATTATCATAATTATAATTATTATATATTGATATAACATAGTAAATGAAAGGGTGTCTCTATAAAACCTGATGGTTTTTGCATTAATAACTTCCATTGATAATGAAGATAAGTAGCCATTTAGAAAGGCAAGTAAAACTCCCATTAAAAGATAACCAATAGTAGTAATTATGTATATTGTCTTTGGTTTCTTTTTATATTTCATTAAGTAATATACTCCTATAGATATTAGTATTACCAAGAATATAAATATAAACAAACCTTTATTAACATAATTAATAGCATCATATTTGTTAGATATTCCTGATATTAATTCTTTTATATACTTATGTACTTTATTAAATGAAAAAGCTATATATATTAATAATGTTGATAATATAATATGAATTAATCTAAAATGCTTAATTAAGAAAGCATATGGCTTCTTTAGTATCATTTTATCACCTATAATTATATTACCATATTTTTTATTTTAAATAAATATTATTTATAATTATAAATAATTAATTGTTCTTTTTGTAAATAGATATTGTTGTTTTGTTCTAATAATTTATTTATATCGGCATTTAATCCTTTTACTACTTCATTTAAAGTATCTCCTTCTGCTGTTATATATAATTTAGATCCTTCTTTAGGTACTAATATCGTTTGGTTTGGATATATATAATCATTTTCATTTAATCCATTAATTTGGGCTAATAGACTAGGATTAATATTATATTTTTTAGCTATTTGGTATAAGGTATCTCCTTTACTGATTGTATAGTAGTTAAAGTATTTACTACTTGTTTTTGGAATAACTAAAACAGTACCAGGAGTTAAAGTATCATAGTAACCATTTAGCTGATATATTATATCTTCGGAAATTCCAGATTTAGATGAAATACTTTTTATTGTATCTCCTTCTTTAACTATATAAGTATCAAACATTTAATCACTCCTAATATAGAGTATTCTTAATTTTAAAAAAAGTGTATATAAAAACAAGGAATATTTTTATTCCTTGTATACTAACATCTACCTTCGCTTTGATTTTTACAATCTATAGCACTTTGACATTTCATATTTGCCATACCTTCAGTTATATGATCTTCTATTTCAGATAAAGCATTTGGATCTATATTGGTTAAAAGAATTTTTTCTTTTACAGTATCAATAATTATTCTTCCCCATATTAATCCACTATGAACGGTTGAGTCGTTATACATATCTGGCATAACTGATTTGAAAAAGTGTCCAAATAAAACTCTTTTAGTACCTAATACAATTCTCTTATTAGTAAGAGCTATGACATATGTATTAGCAAAGTCAAATGAACCTTCATTCTTTTGTCCATAGAATACATATTCTACTTTTTCATCTCCATCAACGTATCTATCAATTATTTTACAATGTTGTTTTATTCTCCAACCAATGGTTAAAGGATATTTTTTTCTAAATTCACATGCTTTTTTATAGCTTTCACTTTTTATAGCCAACTTTAATCACCCATCTTTACTTTTTCTTCTAGGAAACTTACAAATTCTTCTTTTTCTACATAACCACCAATAGAGTCTAATATATCTTCACCACGCATAAGAAGTGTTGTAGGTGTTCCCCAATCTGAATTTTTCTTTAAATATTTGTTTGTTGTAGATAATTCTGTCATTTCTTCAGAAGTTAAATTATTTGTATCTACATAATAAACAGGTATTTTTTTCTCTTCTACAACCTCTTTTACTATAGGCATATATAAACCACAATAGTAGCAACCTTCTCTTTCAATTATAAATAGGAATGGTTCATTACTATCTACTAGATTTTTATAATCAGCGTATGTTATTTCATTTAATCCTACTTCACCAGATAAATTTATAGGATACTCAATATCTAGAGATTTTGTTCCTTTGGTTGAAAATATAGCAATGACTATAACTACGATAACTATTCCAATAAGTATAAAATCTGATTTCTTCATATTTACCTCCCAAATTAATTCTACACTTTTTTATAGTTAAAATCAACACTTAATAACTTATTTCTGACAATTATTACAGTAATAAGTTCCACGCCCCCCTACTCTAATCTTTAGGATTTGTTCTTGACAAATTGGACAATTACTAGTTTTTCCATGTACTAATAGTTCTTGTTGAAATAAGCCATGTATTCCATTTACAGAGGAATATGTTCTAATTGTAGTACCTCCTTGAGATATTGCTTTTTCCAATACTTCTTTGGTGTATTTAATAATATTTTCTAATTCTAAATTAGTTAAAGTATAACCTTTTCTTAATGGATTTATTTTTGATAGAAAGAGAATTTCATCAGCATATATATTACCAATACCAACGATAATAGTTTGGTCTAATAGTAATGTTTTAATAGCTATATTTCTATTTAGTTTATCTTTTAAATAACTAATGGTAAGTTCTTTATCCCATGGTTCTAATCCTAATTTATTTAATGGTGAATTATTATCATATTCTTTATTAATTAGATACATTTTACCAAATTTTCTTGTGTCATTATATATTAAATATTTATTATTATCTAAGGTAAATATGACATGATCATGTTTAGTAATTTCATATTTATTTTTTATAAAGTATTTTCCTTCCATTTTTAGATGGGAAATTAAATTATAATCTTCTAAGACGAATACTAAATATTTTCCTCTTCTTTTTACATCTAGTATTGTTTGATTAGTTATTTTTTCTATAAATTCCTTAACACTTGGATAATTTATAATACCTTTATATAATACATCTACTTTTAATATTTTTCTATTTAGTACATAATTTTTTAAACTATTTTTAACTGTTTCTACTTCTGGTAATTCTGGCATTTTTATCCTCCTGTGAATGGATTAACTACTATTTGTAAGTGGTGAATCCTATTCCTTTTGCCTATCAACCTTCTTCTTAAATCTTTTTGTATTTTATAAGAGTCTGTAATTTTTAATTTATCAGACACTAATACTACTAATTCTACTTGATAATAAGAACCATATTTTATGATATTTAATTTATCAATTTTCTTTATTCTATCATCTTTTAAAATTATCTTTGTTATTTTATCTACATATTCTTTATCATCTTCTTGTTTTCCTAAAATGGAACCTACACTATCAGTTAATATATTTATACCTGTATATAGTATTATTAGTGATACTATTATTGTTCCTATTAAGTCAGCATACTTAAGGAATGGATATTTTTTAGAAAATAAGGCTAATATAATTGTAATTAGAGCAAAGAAAGAAGATAAGACATTCATCATACTTTCTTTACCAGATGATACTAAGATATCATTTTTTAAATTATATCCTTCATCCATTAGATAATTTGCTATTATTACTTTTATGACAATTGTTATAATACATATATACATTACTATATTATTTGGTACTGTAATACCACTCGAAAAAGCATTAATAATTAGAGTTATAGACATAAAAATTATAACTATTCCTATAATTATATTTGTCAAATATTCTGCTTGTCCATAACCATATGGGTGTTTTTTATCAGCAGGTTTTCTTGAAATATAGTTTCCTAATATGGCAATAATATCAGTAGATAAATCAGATAATGAATTAAATCCATCTGCTATCATTACTTGTGATGACCCTATTATTCCTATTAATATTTTTGTAATAGATAAAAATAAATTTGTAATAAAACTTTTTAATAATGCAATACTTACTCTATTCATAATCTATTTTGCTTCATACCAATTGTTTCCTTCTTCTATAGAAACTTTTAATGGAACATCTAATTTAATAATGTTTTCCATAATGTTTGAAACAATTTTTCTTACCTCTTCTTCCTCTTCTTTTATAACATTAAATATTAGTTCATCATGTACTTGTAATAACATTGTACTTTTAATATTGTTATCTTCAAAGTATTTATCTATTTTTATCATAGCCATTTTTAAAATATCGGCACTACTTCCTTGTATTGGAGTATTTAGAGCCATTCTTTCTCCCATACTTCTTACAACATGATTAGAACTATGTAATTCTTCAATTATTCTTTTTCTATTCATAATAGTTTTAACATATCCATTCTTTTTAGCTTCTTCTATTTCTTTATCCATATATTCTTTTACACCCGGATATGTTTCAAAATATTTATTAATAAATTCTTTTGCTTCTTTGGGTTTAATATTTAAGTCTTCACTAAGTCCATAACTGCTTATGCCATATAGAATTCCAAAATTAACTGCTTTGGCTTTTCTACGCATATCTTTTGTTACCTCTTCTTCTTTGACATGAAAAATATCCATAGCTGTTTTTGTGTGAATGTCCATATCATTAACAAAAGCCATAACAAGTTCTGGTACTTTAGATAGATGAGCAAAGACACGTAGTTCTATTTGGGAATAGTCGCAAGACATTAAAATAGAGTTATCTAGAGGAACAAATGCTTTTCTTATTAATCTACCTAATTCATAACGAATTGGTATATTTTGTAAATTTGGTTCTATTGAAGATAATCTTCCTGTTCTTGCTACAGTTTGGGTATATATGGTATGTATTTTTCCATCAGATGAAATAGAATTTAATATTCCTTCAATATATGTTGTATATAGTTTATATAGTGTTCTATATTCTATTATATATTCCACAATGGGATAATCTCTTAGTTTTTCTAAAACACTGATATCTGTAGAATATCCTGTTTTATTTTTCTTGGCATGTGGTAGTCCTAATTTTTCAAATAAGATATCTCCAAGTTGTTTAGGAGATGAAATATTAAATTCTACTCCTGCCATATTATAAATAATTTGACTAACTTCTTCAATACGTTTAAGTATTTCATCTTTCATTTCAAATAAAACTTCTTTTTCTACTTTAATACCATTCATTTCCATTTTGGCAAGAACAGTTACTAACGGAAATTCTATATCGTTATATAGAGTCATAACATTTTCTTTTTGCATCATATCCATTAGTGTGTTATATGTATCATATACAAATTTTGCTTTATTTATTTCAGAATTTTCTTTACTTGAATTATCTATTTCATATCCCATTTGTTTTGCTAAATAACTTATATCATCTTTAATATTGTAATTAACTAGATATGCTCCAATCATTGTATCAAATAAACAAGTTGGAATGGTTAGATTATTCTTTTTTAATGATACATATAATCTTTTATAATCGTATGTATATATTTTTTTGTTTAAAAAAGATAAATCAGTATCTTTAGTATATGGTATATAACTACTTATAGAATTATTATATATAGCAAATCCTAGGATATTAGCATTATGGTAGTTATTGTTATCTAAGTCAATGTACAAAGAAATAATATCATCGTTTATTTCTTGTTTACTTTTATTGATATAGTTTATATTTTCTGTATTATTACTATTTTCTTCTTTGTTATTAGATTCTTTTATAAGTGAATAGAATTCTAATTCATTATATATTTTATATAATTCGTTTTTATCTTTAGGAATATATGCAAGTTCTTCTAATTCAACATTAAGTGGTACATCTTTATATATTGTAGCTATATCATAACTCATATAAGCATTATCTTTATCTTGAATTAACTTATCTTTAACACTACCTTTTATTTCATCAATATGTTCATATATAGAAGATAATGATCCATAAGTTGTTAATAATTTTAAAGCTGTTTTCTCTCCTATTCCTTTAACTCCTGGTATATTATCTGATGCATCACCCATTAATGCTTTTAAATCAATCATTTTAATTGGTTCTATACCATAAGTATCGTAAAATGCTTTATAATCCATACGAATATAGTCTTTTGTTTTTAATAATTTTACTTCAGTTTGGTCAGTTATTAGTTGGAGTAAATCTTTATCACTGCTTACAATTAAGGCTTTAAAGTCATCATCCTGTTCACATTTTTTACTGAAAGTTCCTATTATATCGTCAGCTTCATAGCCTTGTAATTCAAAGTATTTTATATTCATAGCTGTAAGTATTTGTTTAGCTATGGGAAATTGTTCTTTTAATTCATCTGGTGTATTATCTCTTTTACCTTTATAGTAATCATATTTTTCATGTCTAAATGTTTTTCCTATATCAAAAGCTACAGCTATATACATTGGTTTTTCTTCAGATATGATTTTATTTATCATATTTACAAATCCATATATAGCATTTGTAGGAAAGCCTTTTTTATTTCTTAGAGTACTTCCTGAATACAATGTAGCAAAATAACTTCTAAACATTAAATTATTACCATCTACCAAAACTACTTTTTTCATATTTATCACCCCTACTGTTATGTTTAATTATTATTTAATTATATATGGATCACTAATAGTACCATTTCCTTTAACTACTGTTATTCTCGGTTTTAGATATAATACAGGTCTTACATTATACTTTTCTGTACTTGTAGCAATATAATTATCTATTCCTATTGTATATACTTTATCAAGTGTTGTATCTACTCTAGTCATAGTATATTCTAAGGAATTTTTATATAAATAATTATTAGAAGTACATCCATTATACTCAATTACATTTTTATCAGTACATGAACCTGCATATAAGTAATCACTAAAGGACATTAGTCCTACCTTAGTTATATAATTATTTTGACCATTATAGGTATATATATTATTTACTTTTACATCTAAATTATTGTTATAATCTAAATTATACTTAAATGGTATTATTTTGTTTATACTATCAACACTTAGAGAACTAGATAGTATATTATCTTCACTAAGTGAAGTATTTAAATAATATTTGTTAAAAATTTTATCAATATTGCTATCTTTATAATCATTATAAATAGTATTTTCATCATCATCAGTAGAATAATCTTTATAATTCATAGTTAAAAGATAGTCATCTTTAATTATTTTAGTATTATAATACTTTTTATCAGTATTGTAAAATATACCTATGATACGCCATAATTCACAATTGTCTTCATCATTAAAGCAAATGTAATTATCAGGATTACCACCATAGTATACATAATTATTATTGTATTCTAAAATACCATTATTACTTTCTGTGAATCCTATATATTTATCTATTGTATATCCGTTATCAATATCTTTTATTTTGTATAATATATTGCAATGATCATTATTTTCACATATATAATAATCTTTTTCTTTAGTAAAATCGTTATTGAAGATAGTCAATGTAGTTTGGTAAGAGTCTTCTAAAGTGAATATTCCATCTTTAAAAGTAAATTTATTAGCTATAGTTAAGTTATCATTTAAATTTAGAATTTTTATATCTTTTATCACTTCATAATTGGCATCTTTTTTTACTTCTTTATTTATGGCATTCTTGACATAATCTACTAGATAATTATTAATGTAAGTTTCTGTAATTATTTTTTTATTGCTTGGTAAATCTAGTGAGCAAGTATTATTATACTCACTGGTAGCAATTCCAAGATTAACATCTATTGATTCTTCACTATCATTTATTATTATTAAACTAGTTCTTAGTATATTTTTACTTTCTATTATACCATTAGTAATGCTATGTTCGTCTTTTAAAATAGTTATATTTTTATCAAAATCATTGTACCAAACGCTATAACATAGTGGTATATCTTTGGGATTATTTATATCAATATCAACTTTGTATTCAGTATCGCTTGGAATACTAATTCTTCTATATTCGTTTATTGATGTATGTATAAGTAAATTATTTGGTGTTCCAATATGTACTACTTTACCTGTTTCTTTATCATATGTAAATAAGGCATAAGTAGAATATACTGATAGAGATACTATACCAACGACAATAATTAAAAGTAAATATATTTGTTTTATAGGTAACTTTTTCATATAAATAACGTCCTTTCTAATTAATATTTTACTTGTCTTGAATATACATTTATTTTTCCATACATTTTATATCCCATCTCATTATTTTGATTATATCCTGTATCATTATACCACAACATTAATGTATATTTAGCACTTCCATTATATGCTAGATACAAATTACTAACAAGATTAGTTTTATTATTAATGCTTGCTACGTTTCCTTTGGCTATTTTGTCTCCACGAGAATTATATAAAATATACTTAATTGTTCCATCTGGAAAATCATTTTGGGTTGTCTCTAGGTCTATAGAAATAGTTTGATTTAAAGTTCCTGAACTTGTAATTGTAAAGTTGTTTCTATAAACATTTTTATAAGTATCATAATCTGGTTCTGACATAGGTACTAATTTAGGATTATTAATATATACTCCATCAATATAATTAATTTCTAATTTACCTGTATATAGTTTGGTTCCTTCTTTTTTTTGGCTTAAAACCAATGAATAATAGGCAAAAGAAGAACCTATAAGCATTACTAATAATGTTATTATAAGTATTATAATATTGACTTTTCTACTGTTATTTTTTGTACTATATGTCATGATTATTCACCTATTATAATGATACACTAAAGACACTAAAAAAGCAAGCATTTTGCCTGCTATTAATCGATATGACCAGTAATTTTATCAGAACCACTTGTATTAAATGATACATATAGTGTTCCATAGAAATTTTTTCCTTGTTCATCATTTTGTGAACTATTTGTTTCATTTAAATATATAACAACTTCAAATGTTCTTGGGGAACTTGTTGCTAAAGTTTTTGTTTTATAAACTGTTTCTTCTCCACTTTGTGTATAACCAAATAATGAAGAACTTTCATCTGTTGTTAGTGGAAGAGCATAACTTTTATCTTCCCCAGTTATCTCATCAAAAACATTATTTTTTACAGTATTTCCGTCTACAGTAGTGATTTCATAAACCATATATCTTAAGTTAGTAAATTCATTTAGACCTACTTTAATTGAAGCAGTTATATCTCTATCTTCGCCATCATTTGAAACAGTAAATCTGTACACTGAGCATACTTCTTTACCGTTATCATCTATACATTTATTTGTTGTATCCTCATCATTATCTTTATCAAATACAGTAACTCTTTCGTAAGCTTTTTTTACAACTTCATTGGTAGCGGGTATTAATTTAGCCGCTGGATTAATAAGATATTGTCCATCTGAATAACTTATACTTACAATATCTGAAGATAATCCTACGGCATTGTTCTCACTATTAACCATGATTGAGAAATATGCTAATGTTGCCCCAACTATGGCTACGATTAATGTTGCTACGGCTACTACGCCATAGAAAATTCCTTTTCCTTTATCATTCATTATTAACATCTCCTTTTTACTATAATAAAATGATATCATTTTGCATGATAAAAATCAAGTATTTATATTTATTTTTATAGACATTTTGTAAATTATTTGTTACGATATATTTGGTGATAAAAATGGATTGTATTTTTTGTAAAATAATAAATAATGAGATTTCTTCATATAAGATATATGAGAATGATATGGTATTATGTTTCTTGGATATTAATCCTTTAAGTTCTGGACATACTTTAATAATACCTAAAAAACACTTTAAAGATATTTCTGATATTGATAGTAAATATTTGTCTAGTATTAATGATGCTACTAAATATGTATATAATTTATTGATGTCAAAACTAGGTCCTGATGGAATTCGTATTGTACAAAACAATGGAATATGTCAAGAAATTAAACATTATCATGTTCATTTAATTCCTGTATACAATGATATGTTAGATATGGATATTGAAGAGGTTTATAATAAGATTAAAGACTCAAATTAGTAATTTGGGTCTTTTAATATTATTCTTTTATAAATAAAGGTAATATAGTCTTAAGTTTATCTTCTCCTAGAACTTCATCAAGATAAATATTATTATCTTTGTATGAAGCTTCAACTATTTTATAGTTATCTTTAATATTTGTTTCATCTTCATTAACTTCAGCAACATAGTAATACTCAATATCATTGTGAACAACTTTATCAATGACTAAATATTTTTCTTGATTACCTAGTGTTATAATTTTATTAATTTCTATTTTCATTATTCCTCCTTTATTCTAAATTATCTATTCCTAATACAGATATATCTATATCTTTAACTGGCCAAAATCCTTCATTATCTATTGTTTTATCAGATGATAATATTACATCATCTTTTTTATTATCTAAATCAATATTAGGAAATTCATAATTATCTTTATTATTTTCTTCTTGAACAATATTTTCTGTTATTGTATTACTAGATTCATTATTTTCTTTTGTTATATCTAATATACTATTATTACTGCCTTCTAAAGTATTATCTTTATTGTCATCATTTTTTAAGTCATCTAGAAAAATATTTTCTTTAGAAATATCAACTTCAATATCATCTTGCTTTTCAATATTACTATTATCTTCTATCAAAGTAGGATGTTCTTTTGTATTATCTACTTCTATGGTATTTTTATTCATACTATTTAATATTTTTCTTAGTATATCAATAACTCTATCATAAGAATAAACTATATAGCCATTTTTTATATCTATAATTTCATTAGAACTATATTTAATATTCTCTTCCTTATTCTTTTCATTAAAATAATTATCTATAGAATTCTTTATAATACTATTATTTTCTTTATTTAACTCATTATATACATATAATAGTACATTTTTTACTCTATCTTTTGTATAAGTAATAAAACTATCACTTATTCCTATAACCATATTATTAGTAGAAGATTTTGTTTTATCAATAACGTAATCTATACTTGGTAGGGATAATATATATTCTATATCTTTTTTTAAATTTTCATTATCACTAGTTAGTCTATCTACCAATGTTTGTTTTTCACTAACTTCTTCTTTAATATTTAAGATGGATAATTCTACTTGATGATAACTTTGTATACTTCTTATTTGTCTATCTATAAGTAATTTTAATTGAGAAATTAATTCTTTATTCTCAATATTTTTTAAATATTTATTTATCTTTTCTCTTTTCTTTATTAATTCTTCATAATTAGAATATGCTCCATTAATCTCTTTAACAATTTCAATAAGACTTCTTCTTAATTTAGCTTCTTCCATTTCGTGTTTTACTTCATAGTGAATATCTGAATAGTCATTATTAACTGGTATAGATAACATGACGTTATATTTTTCAGTAGCATCTTTATCAGAAGAACAAATGTTATCATAATATGCATTAAATTCGATATCATTATAACTTTGCAATTGTTTTATATCTATACTATTATCTTTGCACAATTCAATAAAGTCATCACTAATTTGAATAAAACGTTGCAATTCTTTTTCATATTTAGTAAATATTGAGTTAATTTCATCTTGTTTATTACTTAAATTACCAAGTTCTTCATTTAATTTTATAATTTCTTCTTTTAATTTTTTTAAAAATCCTTCATTTTTTATATAAGTATCAAAAATATCTCTTCTTTTTGTTAATATAGATAATCTTTCTTCACTAATATTATCTTTATTATTTTCTAATACTAATGGTATTATAGAAAATTCACCATATTTATGAGTTAATTTATTTTTAGTCTCAAAGAGATTTTCTATTACAGATACCATTTTATCTAGTCTACTAGAAATTTGATATATATCGTACACATCACCATAATTCTTTAATTCTTGGATAGAAGAGTATGTTTGATCAAGAATTAATGTATAGATTTGTAGAGATATCTCTTTTAATTTTTTTAAAGTATCTTGTTCTATTCCTAATTTTGACTTAGATTGAGCTCTTAAGGTATCATATGTCATTAAGTAAATCTGATACAATCTAGTAATATTAGTCATTTTAGATATATCATACATACTTTTCCTCCCCTTTTTATTCTATATTATTATTCATTTGGTATTGTTGGAAAGAAGTTATCTGAAAATAATTCATCAAACTCGCTTTTATCTATATTTCCTTCATCAAATTTTTTAGCATAATCATCAAAATTTCCTAAAGGTAATTTATCTTTTTTAGGTAGTTCTTCTATATTATTCTCTTCTTTATTCATAAATTGTTGACCATTAAATTCATCAAATAATTCTTTTTCAATGTCATATTTATTTTTAAAAGAAGAATTGTCTACTACTTCATTTATATATTTATTATTTGAAAAAGTTTCTTCATCATTAGGTTTTATTGGTTCTATATTTTCTTTTTCTTTATTTAGAGAAATATCTTTCATAGTTTCAAAATTATAACTATTCTTTTTATTTAAAATAGACTTTTGTTGTTCTTCTAAGAGTTTCTTTGTTCTTTTTTCCATTTCTTTTTTTCTTGTTTCTTCAATTAAACGTTGCTTTTTAGATATTTCTTCTTGTCTTTTTCTTTCTATTTCTAGTCTTTTTTGTCTTTCTTCCTCTTCTTTTAATCTTTGCTCTTTTAATATTCTTTCTTGTCTTTTTCTTTCATTATCAAGCAAAGGTTTTAATACTTGTTGAAATTCTTCACTATTATTTTCTTCTTTTATATCATTAATTTCTTTTTTTATTTCTTCCACTCTTTTTAGTAATTCATTATAAGTATTAATATCTTGTTCTTCTTTTATTATTGAAGAATATTGTTTATTTATTTCTGTCTCTACTCTATTTAAGAATTCTTTATTTGTAACACCATTCATTAATTCTTTTATCTTATTTCTTTTTGTTAATAATTCATCATAAGTATCTACTTTTCTATCATAGATTTCTATAAGACCTAAAATACACATTTTATTATTATATTCTTTATAGTCTTCTTCTATTTCATTTAACATTTCTTGACATTCATTAATCATTTCAGGATTTTTTATTCTTGATTTTTCTAAATTCTTTTTAGCTATTGAATAGAGATTTTCACATTCATAAAAGTTATCTTCTATGTTACTTTGTTCATCAATAAGTAGATCTAATGATAATTCACTAAAAGTATTATGTAATAATTCTATTAATTTATGTTCTAGTTCTTGATTTAATGAATCATTAACATTTATTTTTTCTTTAGCTAACGATAATTTACTTTCCATGTTTTCAATTTCTAGTTCTAACTCGTGACATGTTTTTATGTTTTTACTATATTTATCAATTATTTTTATTCTATTTTGTAATTCTTCTAATTCATCTTTTCCACGTATTGGTGGAAGATCTATATTTTCATAAGTTAATTGATAATGTTTTTGACATAATTTATCGACATAGGAAATTCTTTGATTAATTAATTCTACTAGTAAAGTTAGTCTTGTTCTTTCCTCATCAATAAATTCTATTTCACGTTCATATAGTTTGTTATATTCTTCTTCATATACCACGTTAGACTCTTTAATTATTTTTGCTAATAGTTTATTTAATTGATTAATAACCATTTTCTTTTCTTCATTAGAAGATATTAGTTTTAAACTATTTGCAAACATTTCATATTGTCTTAGGCTTTGTACTACTTCTCCATTATTGTAACTTATCATTACCAACCACCTCTTATTATAATTTTATATCATTGCACATTTTTTGTCAATTTATTTAATATTCTTTTATAATTAATTTATTTCTAATGTAAAAATTGATGTCTTTGTGACATCAATAAATTTACTAAATATCTTTTCCTGCCCAAACAGCTCTTTCTTTTCCCCATGCTCTAATTTTTTCTATTTTTTCTGGATTTGTTTTCATTAATGATTTAGTATTTAGAAAACTATTAATAAACAACTCTTCTGTCAATGGTATATTTTCTGCAACCAATTTATAGGCTATATCACGAATAACAGATTCTAAGTCAGCTCCAGAAAATCCCTCAGAAACTTCTATAATTTTATTCATAAAACCATCTGCTAATTTTACTTTTAAGTATTTTTGTGAATATAGTGAAATTATTTCTGCTCTTTCATTTTTGGTTGGTAAATCTACGAAGAACATTTCATCAAATCTTCCTTTACGCAATAGTTCAGCCGGTAGATTTGCAACATCATTGGCAGTTGCTACGACAAATACTTCTTTTTGACATTCTTGGAGCCAAAATAGAAATTGACCAATCATCCTATTAGTAACTCCATTGGAATCAGATCCTCCTGATAAACCTTTTTCTATTTCATCTATCCATAATATGCAAGGAGAGACAGATTCAGCAGCTTCTAATGCTTCTTTTAATTGTCTTTCACTTTGTCCTACATATTGTCCTTGTACTGTTGCAAAATCAAGAAGGTATAGTGGTAATTGCCACATATGTGAAATGGCTTTAGCACATAAACTTTTACCACATCCTGGTACTCCTACGATTAAAAGGCCACGAGGAGGTTTTATTCCTCTTTTTTTCATTTCTTCTCTTTTTGAAGGAGACATAAGTTTTTTCTTTTCTGTTAGCCATTCTTTTAAATTATCTAATCCTCCAATAGATATGTTCTTATCTACTTCGATTTTTTCAAGTCCACTAATATTGCTAAACATACTGTCTTTAGTATATTTTAAATCAATTAGGTCTTCTTGTGTTATTGATCCGGTTGCTATAAGTGATGATATTACATTTTTAACTTCTATTTCACTTAAGCCTGATAAAGTAGTAGCTGCTTCTTTAAAATTTTCTTCATTCCATTCTAGTTGTATTTGACTTTTATAAGGTAAAATATTTTTTTTAATTATTTCATATAATTCTTCTTCAGTAGGTAGTGGTAATTCTAATGACATTCCTAATCTTTTTAAATTAGACCATATCGTATCTCCAGAATGAATAATTACTATACTACTATTGTGTTCTTCTGCTAATGTGACAATATCATTCAAAAATCTTGATATAACACTTTCACTTTCTATATCTGTTATATCAGATAATACAAAGATATGATTATCTTTAAGTTTTAATTGTTCTCCAATATAATCTAATACCCCTGTTGTCGTCTTTGTTTCATTTAAAACTTTACCACTTGTTATTTCAAATAATCCTTTTGACATTGAATAAAAATATATTGGTATATTCATTTCTTTAGATAATTCTAAAAACATTCTTTCTACTCTTTTTTTCTCAATAGAATTAATTGCTATAAATGGTATTCTTGCTAATAAATATTGTTTTGTTAAATCTTTTGTTTCAATATAATTCATTTTACCCCTCCTTAATTGTAAATCTATAACTATCTACCAATTCTTTATATCTTCCATCTGTGTCAATATATGAAACATTTTTATATAATTCATCACAAAATTGACTAGATAATTTAAATAAACTATTTATTAATTCTTTTTTGGTATTATCTTTAATTATTTTAATTTTAGAAAGTCCTTCTAGGTAATTAACTTCTCTTTGAAATTCTACTAAATCTAGACTTAGATTATCATAATCTATGGAATATATTCTATTTAAAAGATTATTAAGTTCATTAGATAGTCTATAAATCATTATCTTTTCTATAAATCCTTTAATATTTGGTTCTATATCATTATATACTAATAAAGTAGTATTATTTAATTTATTTATATATTCTGAATTTCTTGGAGATATTCTAATAGTTTCTAGGATGTCCATTAACTCATAATATGTCAATTTTCATTACCTCCATTTCTTTTAATAAATTGATTTGGAGGAAGTAAATCCCATTCTGGTAATCCTCTTATAAATTCTTCGGAAATATTAATATCTTCTATTCCATTTATATCATTTATTTTATCATCTTCAATCGGAATAATACTATCTATTTTGGGAATAAGTTTATTTTCATTCATATTATATTTCCTTTCTATCTATTATAATATTTCTTTCATCACTGTTGGTAATAATAAAATCATTAGGATTGTATTTATTTATATAATCCGAAAAATCATCTATGTTAATATTATTTTCATTATACATAAGACAAAAATCAACTATTTCTATTATAATTTTATTTAATAATTTTTTATTTTCTTGTATCATGATATTAACTTTCTCTTTTTTTTCTGAATTTTTTTTATTAATTATATACATTTGACATATACAAAAGATAATAGTAGAAAGTAATATAATAATTGATAAAATTGGTATTTTGTATAAGATGATTGTTCCTATTAATCCAATGATTATTGCTATTAACATTTCTCTATTAAACAATTTATCTTCTTTTAAATTTTGTTTATTTTTATTTAAATAAAATTCTTCTAAATATGTTTGAAGTTCTTTTTCATTACTACCATTTTTGGTTATTCCAGTCCAATCATCTATCATTATTGTGAAGTTGAGCTCTTTATTATTAAAATATTTTTTTATAACATTATTATAACCTGTTAATATATACTTCTTGCATAATCCTAAGCATACTTTTCTTGTATTTATTGTTAAAAGATAATTGTTTTCAGTTTCATTTAGGGCTATATTAGTAATAATAGTATATAAATCGTCTACTTCATTTAAAATAACAGAATTATTATTTTTAAATTTTTTTAAAGCCTCTTCCACATTGCCATTTTCATTTACAATTAATTTATTTTTTATAATATCTTTTTTAAGTTCATATTCATCATAATCATAATCATAAATTAAATTACCTATAATTTTTTCTATCTTTTTTTCAAAAGAAATTACATCATAATTCTTTTTATCATATATATTTTTAAACTTTTGGATAAATTCACTATAACATTTTGATAAAATTAGTTTATCTTTTAATTCTGATGCTTCTAAGACATAGTCAGAAATATATGAAGAAATACTAATATCTTTATTAGTTATAATATTTGAGAAGTAATTTTCCCAAAAAGAAACCTGTTTATTATATATATGGTCTATTTTATCTAATTCTCTAGTCCACTCATTAATTTTATTTAAAAACTTTGTAGTTCCTTCATTTCCTAATACTCCACTTGTAATAAGGTCTACGACAAGCACAAATATTCCTTCCGTTTTTAATGGGTCTTGTAATTCAAGATATCTATCAAACCATTTTATTGCTCCATCATATTTTTTGGCATACAAATGAATTAAGGAAAACAATAATGATGTTTTTTGATCGTTATACTTTATTGCTGATTCTAGAGCAATATAAGCCATCTCTTTATTATTTGTGTACCAAGAGCATAAGGCTACTAAAGATGATGATAACCAATAATTATGATTATTAATAAGTGAGTCATCTCTTAAATTTTCTATTGTACTTTTTTTTATGACATTGATATCTAATGATTGTATAATACCTAGTATTTTATTTCTAACATCATCTCTATATTGATAACGTTTATCAAATTCCATTTGTGATATCATTATGTTTTGTTTGGCTTCTGTTACTATGGTTGTTTCTCTTAAACTAGTAACAAGATTATTAACTTCTATATTTAATTTATTAACTTCTTCTTTTAAATCATTAAAATTATCATCTAGTTTAATATCAACATTATTAATTGTTTCATAGATTTTATCTATTCCATCTGCTATATAATCATCTATAGTATATGTTTGATTGTCTTCGTCCATAAATGTACACCTTTCTTTGATACTTTCTCCTAGTTTAATAATACCATAAATAAGGAAAAAAAGAAACTTATTTCTTAGTTTCTTTTTAATTATTAAAGTGCCAATCTATAATTTCTGGTAAATCTTTTCCATATTCTGCTATATACAATTTATGTTCTATTAACTTATCACGACATTTTTGATTTAAACTAGATCTTCTATCACCTAGATGTGGTAAATATTTTAAGGCATCCATAACTAAGTGATATCTATCTATTTTATTTTGAACTTTCATATCAAATGGTGTTGTTATTGTTCCTTCTTCTATATAACCATGGACATGCATATTTTGATTAGTTCTTTTATAAGTTAATTGATGTATTAAATCAGGGTAACCATGAAAATTAAAAATAATTGGTTTATCTTTAGTAAAGAGCATGTCATATTCATCATCACTTAATCCATGAGGATGTCTTCCTTGTAGTTTCATTAAATCTACAACATTTATCATTCTTATTTTTAATTCTCTAAAGTTTTCTTTTAATATTCCAATAGCAGCAATTGTCTCTAATGTAGGTGCTTCTCCACAAGAAGCCATGATTATATCAGGTTCTTGTCCATTATCATTACTTGCAAATTCCCATATGCCTATTCCTTTAGCAGTGTGTTTTATTGCTTCTTCCATAGTTAACCATTGTGGTCGCGGATGTTTTGATGCAATAATTAAATTAATATAATTTTTAGTCTTTATAATATGATTAAAACAACATAATAATGTATTAGTATCAGGGGGCAAGTAGACTCTAACTATATCTGCTTTTTTTGTAACTATATGGTTAATAAACCCTGGATCTTGATGTGTGTATCCGTTATGGTCTTGTTGCCATACATTGGAAGTTAGAACGTAGTTTAGTGATGATATTGGTGCTCTAAATGATAGTTCGTTACATACTTTTAACCATTTAGCATGTTGACTTGCCATGGAATCTATAACTCTAATAAATGATTCATAACTGTTAAAGAAACCATGTCTTCCTGTTAGAAGATATCCTTCTAGCCATCCTTCACATAAATGTTCTGATAACATTGCATCCATTACTCTACCATCATTAGATAAATAATCATCTGTTTTTAATTTTTTATCAATCCATCTTTTATTTGTTTTTTCAAACATTGCTGTAAGTCTATTAGATGCTGCTTCATCTGGTCCAAAAACTCTAAAATTATTTTTATTTTCAGCAATTATATCTCTGACAAATTTTCCTAGATTACGCATATCTTCTCCACAAACGGCTCCAGGATATGGTACATCTATTGCATAATTTTTATAATCTGGGACAATTAATTCTTTTAATAGTAATCCTCCATTAGCATTGGGATTTGCTCCCATTCTTTTAATTCCTTTAGGATGCATATCACGTAATTCTTTTATTAGAGTGCCATTTTTGTCAAATAGTTCTTCTGGATGATAACTTAATAGCCAATCTTCTAAGGCTTTTAAGCTTTTTTGATCAGAGACATTAATTGGTATTTGATGGGCTCTATATGTTCCTTCAATAACTTTACCTTCATATTTTTTAGGTCCTGTCCATCCTTTTGGTGTTTCAAGAATTATCATTGGCCATAATGGTCTATTTTTGCTTTTACTTTGTTTTATTTTTTTTATATCTCTAACAACTTTGTCTAGTGTCTTAGCCATTCTCTCGTGAATAGTCATAGTGTCATTACCTGATACATGATATACTTTGTAACCGCATCCTAGGAAATAGGCATTACGTTCGGTATCAGACATTCTCGAAAAGATAGTAGGATTATTTATTTTATATCCGTTTAAGTGTAAAATTGGTAAAACTGTTCCATCTGTTTTGGGGTTAATAAATTTATTAGAGTGCCATGATGTTGCTAGTGGTCCTGTTTCAGCTTCACCATCTCCTACGACACAGGCTGCTATTAGAGTTGGATTATCCATTACCGCTCCATAGGCATGAGCTAAACTATATCCTAATTCTCCTCCTTCATTGATACTACCGGGGGTTTCTGGTGCTACATGACTTGATATTCCACAAGGAAATGAGAACTGTTTAAATAGTTTTTTCATTCCTTTTTCATCATATGTAATATTGGGATATATTTCACTATAAGTTTCTTCTAAATATGTTTGAGCTACCATGGCATTTCCACCATGACCTGGCCCTGATATATAAATCATATTTAGGTTATATTTGGTAATAATTCTATTTAGATGTGTATAAATAAAATTCTGACCTGGGACTGTTCCCCAATGTCCAACAAGCTTTGGTTTTACGTCATTTAAAGTTAATTTTCTTTTTAATAAAGGATTATCTAATAAGTATAATTGTCCTACGGACAAATAATTACTTGCTCTAAAATAGGCATCTAATTTTTTTAATTCTTCTTTTGAAATATTACTCATATTACCCCTCTCTATTCTTTTTTTATTATATTATTTTTTTCATTGTTAGTAAAGATAGTTAGTATCAACTTTATGTAAATTATTTAAATTCTTTTTTAAATATATTTGTATCTATTTTTTTATAATCAAGACTTAAATATAATTTATTAGCTATTTCTCTTTGACTAGATGATGTTAACATTATGTAGGAAATATTATCTTGTCTAGCCAATTCTTCTATATACTCCATAATTTTTTTAGAATATCCATATCCTCTATATTCTTTTTTTATACAAACATAGTTTATATAATAATATTTTTGATTTTTTATATAATCATTTAGAGTATCTATTATGGCAGTTCCTATTAATTCATCTTTATTTTTCATAATTATAGCTTTACAATTTTCTGATTTTATTATTTCTTTAATATTATTATCATTAACTTCCAAATTAAAACAATCTTTAATTAAATTAAACATTTCATTGCATTTTTCTTCTTTTAAAAATTCAATTATCATATTGTCCCTTCTAACTTATCTTTAACTTACTTTAGCATTACTACTACTAGATGATGATGACGATGTTATTTTACTACTTGACTCTTTACCTGTATTAGGATTTGATGAAGATGGTGTTTCTCCTTGGCAATTACATTCACAGGCTCCATTTATGCTTATATAATAATTACTTAATATTGTAATTTCATCACCTTTATAAGCATAAAACTTACATTGCCAGTCACTTGCAATATAATAATACATTGCTGTTTTAGGTATGGTATATTTACCTGATGACAGTTCTTTAGTTATATCTATTTTTTCTAAGTTAGTTATACTCCTTGCTCCAGACTCTCCATCAATTAAGTCTTCTGACATATTTTTTTGATTGGATAATATGGCTAGCATTGATAAAAGAACCATTAAGAATAATACTAATATTGCATATATTATTGATGTTATTGCAAATCCTTTGTTATTCATAGTTCCTCCTAATAAATTATTTTTTCTAATGTTTCATTTTTTATTAATTCTTCATTTTCTTTACTTGTTGTTATTGTAGTTATATCTCCATCTGATATATATCTTGATTTTTCATTCATTCTTAAGACCATTTCTATATCAAAGTCTTTTCCGTTATTATCGTAAGCACGACATCTTTTTAAAAATGTTTCATCAAAGTCTTTATGAAATGGACTTACTTCTGGCTCCCAACCTACTCTTAAAGCTGCTTTAGTATGATATTCTACTCCATCGTAACTTCCATCAATAATATATTTATAGTTAGGATGTTCTTTAGAATATGGACTTCCAAAAGGAAGAGCTACTATTTTGGAGTATTTATCATTGATTATTGTAGATAATTTATTATACATATACCCTACTACTTCTTGAGTTTTATTAATATCTATATTTTTAAAATTATCATGTCCTTTGGTATGATTTCCTACTTCATAGCCATTATCTATCAACCATGATAATATTTTTTCATTATATTCTGGTTGATTAAATAAGTTGTTTGTTACAAAGAATATAGCAGTTACATTATAATCAGGATATTTCTTTTTAAATTCTTCTAAGATACCAACAGCACTGTTTTTATCAATAATTATATTTCCTTTTTCATCTAATCCAGTTACTTTTAGATTGTTGGCATTTCCATCATCAAAAGTTAAGATAATTGGACTATATCCATAAGGAACATCTATTTTCCCTTCTATATAATCTGATATTCTTATCATTCTATATCCTTTTTCATAGTATAATTCAAGATCTTGTCTAAATGCTTCACTTGTTCTTGTATAACCATCTTTATCAACATTTCCACCTATATAGTCTGTTTCACTATTTTTTTTATCTACTATTCCATGATACATCATAATAGGTATTTTACCTAATTCATTTATATTATCTTGTTTTAATTTTTCTTTATCTATTTTTCCTTTGGATATTTTAATAATTAATTCTTTTTGATTATCTATCTTTGTATTTTCTTTTATACTCTGTTCAATTATAGTATCTTTATCTGTTTCATCATAGATGTATTCTTTTTCTATTTCAAAGTTATATTTTTTTATTTTATCTATTCCATCATTAATATTTAATCCTATTAAATTAGGCATATAAGATGTTGTATCTTTCAATTCTTTTTTAGATAAACTTCTTATTAAAAAAAATGAGCCTACTATTATTATTAATACTATTAATATTCTATCATATCTAATACGTCTTTTTTTTATTTTTGTCATTATATTCACCATAATAATTATATATCATATGTTTTTTTATTTCAAGATATATTATAGTTAAAAAATATTGATGTAAAGTTGATTAATATTCTATTTTGTGATAATATTTAGTTATAGTAAATTAATAGGATAAAATTAATTGTTTAATTTGGAATAAGATGGTGGTATTATGAATAAGAAAATTACTATGATAGTTCTTTCTGTTATATTTGGTATTTGTATATTATTATTTGGATATACTTATATTAAATATACTAATATAGTTAAATTAAATAGTAATTTAAAAGAGGAAATAAAAAAGATAGATAATGATAATAATAAACTCCAAGATAGTGTTAATGATATTAATAGTAAAATAGATGAAGAAGAAAAAATAAAAAAAGATGAAGTAGAGGTATATCAATCATGGAAAAAATTGAAAGAAACACTAACAGAAGCATTATCGCATTAAACATTACATTTATTATTGTAATTATTGTACTTGTTTTTGCTATTTTTAAAATTTATTCCAAACTAGAAGTAGAAGTTAAATTAAATAGTGAATATGAAGAAAAGATAGAAGAAAAAAAAGAAAGTTATAGTGTTATAAATAATAACAAGATAGAACTGGAAGAAAAGTTTAATAATTTAGAAAATATTGATAGTATGACTGATAGTGTAAAGGATGAAGTTTTTAAACTTGCTTTGGAATTAGAAAATAAGATAATTAAGAAGGAGACAGATTATAAAATTGCATATTTAACATTTGATGATGGTCCTTATTATTCTACGAATGATTTTTTAAAAGTATTAAAAGAAAATGATGTTAAAGCTACATTCTTTACAATTGGACTTAATAAAGAAAGATGTTACGATAATCAATTGAAAGAATGCCATTCTTTGTATAAAAAAATAGTACTTGATGGTCATACTATTGCTAATCATACTTATTCCCATCAAATATTTAATGGACTATATTCTAGTTCAACTTCATTTATTAATCAGGTAGTCAAACAAGAAGAATTTATAAAAGAAAAGACGGGAGTTATTACAAATATTGTGCGATTTCCTGGTGGGGCTTCTACGGCGGGAAACTTAAAAAATGATATTATAAAAGGTTTAAGAGAAAAAAAATATGGTTGGGTTGATTGGAGTGCACAAGATGGAGATGGTGGTTATTTGCCAAATAAAGATGTAGCTTGGAATAATTTTACTAATTCTATTAATCAGAATATAGAAGTTGTATTATTTCATGATTATAATAAAATAACCTTATCTATTTTGCCTGATGCTATTAAATATTTAAAGGATAATAATTATATTTTGTTACCTTTATTTTATGAAAGTAATATGATAAATAAATAAAAAACAAATTTAAAAAGTTTGTTTTTTATTGATCTTGTTGTATAGCACTTGCTTTTATATATCCTGAGAATGATTGATTAACATATTGACTATCAGCTATATTGCCATCTAACCAAATGCTAATATAATACTTTGTACTACTTCCTACGTTTAACTGAAAATCATCAAGTAAAATTATAGTTCCTGTTGATTGATTTATACGTCCTACTTTTATAGGTTCTCCTGAAAAATTTTCTTCATATATGGCATATTTTAAAGCGGATTCAGTAGTCCATACTCTAGTAAGATTTGTAACTGTTTCACCTGAATTGGTCTCACAGGCAGTTTGATTTGGATAATTTAATAAAGTTTCTAATGTTAATGCATTTTCACAATGAGCTGTTGTGGTTTCATATAACTTACTACTAATGGAATTTATGACTAATTCAATTTTACCTTTAGCAACAATATTACATCCTTCATTAATTCCCATTGATATAGTTGTACTTCTACCATTTAATGGATTTGCAACCATATTTAAAGTTCCTGAGATGTCAGCACCATTTTCATAATTGACATCAAAACAACTTGTTTCTACATTGTAATTGCCATTTGTGACATTAATGGCATATGTTAACCAAGCAAATGTGGCTCCCACTATTAATGCTGCAAATAATATAATTCCAATAATTAAACCTATTAACTTTTTCCTGTCCATATTATCAGCTACCTTTTCATATTAAGAATAACATATTATTAATTCTTTTTCAAGATAGATAAAAAGAATATTAAAAAAACTTTATATTTTTTGTGAATATTAAAAAAACTTTATATTTTTCTTGACAAAATTATCAACTTCGGTTAGTATATAAATCACCAATTCAAATTTTAGACGAATTGGTGCTAGTATCACACTAGCCAACCCCTTTTTATTCTTTTTGGGAGGCTGTTCCTTGGGGGTCAGCCTCTTTTTTGTGCTTTTTTTTATATAATAACATACGATTAGTTGAGGGATATTATGTTTTTTAAAAAAATACACAAGAGAATTAAAATTATATTATTGTCTATCATATTATGCTTTTTATTAATTATTTTTAAAGTTTTTTATATAGAGGTAATTGATTATGATAGGTTAAATGATTTGGCAAATGATTTATGGAATAGGAATCTTGTTATTGGTGCTGATAGAGGAAAAATAATTACTAGTGATAATAAGGTTATAGCTGATAATTTAACGACTGTATCTTTAGTTATTGTTCCAAATCAAGTAAAAGATAAAGATAAGGTTGTTCATGATATTGCTAATATATTAAATGTTGATGAAGAAGTTATTAGGAAACATGTTTATAAGAAATCTTCTGTTGAAATTGTTCACCCGGAAGGTAGACAATTATCCTATGATATTGCTGATAAAATTAACAATTTGCATTACGATGGGGTTTATCTTTTAAAAGAAGGCAAAAGATATTATCCTTATAATAGCCTATTTTCTCATTCATTAGGGTATGTAGGAATAGATAATCAGGGATTATCTGGATTAGAACTTAAATATGATAAGTATTTAACTGGAGAAAGTGGAGCTATTAAGTATTATAGCGATGCTAAGGGTAATAAGCTAAATATAAGTAGTATTTATTCTGAACCTACGAATGGAATGGACTTATATCTTACTATTGATTATGATATTCAGTCTTCTATTGAAAGGGAACTTAATAATGTTATGGATAAATATAATGCAGATGGTGCTTGGGCTATTGTAATGAATCCTAATAATGGTGAAATACTTGGACTTGCTTCTAAACCAGACTTTGATCCTAATAATTATAAAAAATTTTCTATTGAAGAAATTAATAGAAATCTAGCTATATTCTCTACTTATGAACCTGGATCTACTTTTAAAATAATTACTTTAGCTGCTTCCATTGAGGAAAAAACAGTTGATATTCTTAATGATACATTTACTGATAGTGGTTCTATTAATGTTGATGGTGCTAGAATAAAATGCTGGCGTCATGGTGGCCATGGAACACAAACCTATTTACAAGTTGTTCAAAACAGTTGTAATCCTGGATTTGTATCATTAGGTCAAAAATTAGGAAAAGAAAGATTATTTTCTTATATTGAAAACTTTGGTTTTGGAAAAAAAACTGGTATAGATTTAAATGGTGAAGAAAATGGAATATTATTTCCCCTATCCCGTGTAGGTCCTGTTGAATTAGCAACTTCTTCTTTTGGTCAAGGAATAAGCGTGACTGCTATACAACAAATAACAGCCGTATCTGCTGCAATTAATGGTGGTAATTTGTATAAACCTTATGTAGTTAAAAGAATTGTTGAACCAAATACAAAAGAAATAATTAAAGAAAATAAGCCTACAATAGTTAGAAAAGTTATAAGTAATGAAACAAGTCAAACAGTAAGAATGGCCTTAGAAACCGTTGTAGCTTATGGTACCGGAAGGAATGCTTATATTGAAGGATATCGTGTTGGTGGTAAAACTGGTACGGCTCAAAAAGTAAAAAACGGTGCTTATTTACCTAGTAACTATATTGTTTCATTTATAGGATTTTTACCAGCTGATAATCCTCAAGCAGTTGTGTATGTTGCTGTTGATAATCCTAAGGGTATAACTCAGTATGGTGGAACTGTTTCAGCTCCAATAGCTAAAAGTATTATGAAAGATATTATTTCTAAATTAAATATTGAAAAATCAGACTATACTTTAGAAAAAAAATATCAATGGTTTGATGAAAAGTATTATGCTATTCCCAATATTGTTGGTCTTTCTAAGAAAGAAGCAATAAAATTATTAAAAAACTTTAATATTGAATATACTGGTAGTGGTGAATATGTTAAATCAGTATCCCCTAGTGAAGGAACTATATTAAAAGAATATTCAACGGTAAGAATATTACTAACAAATGACAACTGATTGTAAAATTGATTATTTATTATAATAACTAAGAATATTTATGGTATAATTAACTAAGAAGGAAGTGGATTATGTTAACACTTACAAAATCATTATTTGCTTTAATGATAGGTTTTATATTATCAACAGTATTTGGATATTTCTTAATTCCTATTTTAAAAAAAATTAAGGCTGGTCAGAGAATTAATGTGTATGTAGAAAATCATCAGAAGAAGTCTGGTACTCCTACGATGGGTGGACTTATATTTATAATACCTACAATAGTTACAATATTAATACTTTTATTTACTAAAAAAATAGAATTTTCGGTGAATCTTTTAATAGTACTTTTTGTTTTTATTTCTTATTCTATGATTGGTTTTTTAGATGATTATATTAGTATTAAAAAGAAAAGAAATGAGGGACTAACACAAACACAAAAATTGTTACTTCAGTTTGTGGTGGCTTTAGTTTTCTATTTATTATATAGTTTATATACAGATTCAAAGTCAGTTCTTGAAATTACGGCTTTAGGTATAAAATGGAATTTAGGCTGGTTCTATGGAGTATTTATTTTATTCCTATTAGTTGGATCTTCAAATGCTGTTAATTTAACTGATGGACTTGATGGATTAGCAGGTGGTTTATCGGCTATTTCATTTCTAGCTTTTGGACTTATATCCTGGGGAAGTTATTGGATACAAGGATATCAAGATATGGGTATATTTTGTTTTGTGTTGGTTGGTTCACTAATTGGATTTTTGGTATACAATACTAATCCTGCTAAAGTCTTTATGGGAGATACTGGTAGTTTAACTTTGGGAGCTACTCTTGCTACAATAGCTATATTAACTTCACATGAATTATCACTTGCTGTTATTGGTGGAGTATTTGTTATTGAGACTCTTACAGTTATTATTCAAGTAATATCTGTTAAATTCTTTCATAAAAGAGTGTTCTTAATGGCTCCAATACATCATCACTTTGAAAGACTTGGTTGGAGAGAATCAGATATAGTAAAATTATTTTGGATAGTTGGTTTAATTCTTGCTCTACTTGCTTTGATATATGGCGTATGGCTATAAGCACAAATAGTGCTTTTTTTTATATTTAAGCATATACTTAAATAAGTGATATATATGAAAAAAATTGATAAAATTTTATTATTATCTATAATATTTATTTCTATATTAGGAATAATTATGATATATTCTTCTTCTTATGTGTGGGCAAGTTATAAATATGATAATCCCTATAAATATGCTACTCATCAAACTATATTTTTAATTATGGGATTTATACTTATGTTTTTTGTTTTAAAGATAGACATTAATTTATTAAAAGAAAAAGCTAATATTATATTTATTTTTTGTTTTATTTTGTTAATACTTGTATTGATTCCCGGAATTGGAACAGTTAGAAATGGATCTAGAAGTTGGTTTGGTATTGGTTCCTTTGGTATTCAACCTAGTGAATTTATGAAGTTAGCATTAATTATATTTACAGCTAAATATTTAACTAATAATAAAATTAAAGATATTAAAACAACTGTATTACCTATTTTAATAGTATTATTTTTAGTATTTGGTTTAATTATGTTAGAACCTGATTTTGGTACTGGAGTAATAATTATTATGACAATTATTGCTATGTTGTTTGTTTCTGGTGTTAATATGGGGTTTTTCTTAAAAATTGGACTAATTGGTGTTGTTGGTGTTATTGTTCTTATTATGATTGCACCATATAGATTAGAAAGAATAGTATCATTTTTAAATCCTTGGACAGATCCTTTGGGAAGTGGTTTTCAAATAATTCAATCCATGTATGCTATTGGACCTGGTGGATTATTGGGGATGGGACTTGGTAATTCTATTCAAAAACATTTTTATCTTCCTGAACCACAGACTGATTTTATATTTGCTATTATTAGTGAAGAATTAGGATTTATGGGAGTAATCCTTGTATCTACTTTATTTTTAACTATTATATATAGAGGTATTAAAATATCTATTAATTGTGAAGATGAATTTTGTAAATATTTATCTTTTGGTATTATATTTAATTTAGCTTTTCAAACTATTTTAAACTTGATGGTTGTTGTTGGTTTAATACCTGTAACAGGGTAAGTCCTACTATGTAACTGATAACGACAATTAAAATAAGCCTTTATTTTTAAAGGATTTCGAGAGTTTAGTAAAAATTAAAAAGGATAAAAATTTGATAAAAATTATAAAAATTACAAAAAAATACAAAACTTTGCAGATAAAAATAAGGGGTAATTTTACCATTACTGCAAAAAAGTTTATTTGAGCAATACCAAAGATACCTCACATATTTTTGGAGGAAAATTTAATGATAAGAAAAGTAGATGTTGGAAGTGTTTTTGGTACTGCCCAAAGAACAAGTTATGAATATATGAAATTACTAAATGAAAAAACTAATGGTAATTTTAAAACATTAGTTGTAGATGATAAAGATGGACTTCATTCACTACCTTTTGCTAATCATGGATCAAAAGTAGTTATGTATGAGCCAAATGAAGTTTATATAAAAGGTGGTATTATTGATGATATAAATATTACACCTATTACTAATAGAAAATACTTTAAAGAAAATGAATCTAAAATTGAAATTAGGAATACTAATTTTTATGAATCTAAAGTTGAAGATAAATACGACTTTGTATATTGCTATCGTTCTTTACATGAGAATCATAATAAGAAAATACCTATGAAAAGAAAAATAAGAAAACTATTATCATCTGTTAAAGATGATGGTTATATCTATATTTTCTACCACATGGCTAAAAGTGAAAAAGATTATAGACTTAATTGCAGAATCAGGTAGTCATAAAGATGAAAAATTACTTGATTACATTAGGAAAAATTATTTAATTAAAAACCATATAACTAATTTATGTTTTATATCTGGTCAAGGAGAAGATTATGAACATCATACTCAACCAAGTGCTGATGAATTAAGAAAATTAATTTTTGAAACAAATGATAAAAATTTTTTGTATTTTTTAAGGTCTTTCTTTTTTGATAAAGATAGAGATAATTATTTAAAATTAATGGAGGATGTTTGTAAAGCAGATATTCAAGTGTTTAAAACTGATCAAGTTAAAGCACATGTTACTAGTGATAAAAATTGGACTAATAAATATTGTGAATTTATTACTTTAGAAGATTTAAAATAAAGTTAGGAGTTGTTGCAAATGAATTATTTTAAATATAAAATTTATGAATCTGTTTATAATGATATGGTTTCTGGAAAGAAAAAAATAGAGTTTCGTTTACTTAATGAAAAATCAGAAAGCATAAAAGTTGGTGATGAAATTAAATTTATTGTCCTAGATGAAGAAGATAAATTTGTTTTAGTTGAAGTTACTAACAAGTATATATATGAAAATATAGAAGATTTATGGAATCATAAAGAAGTCTTAACAAATAATATACTGAATTATACAAAGGATGAATTTATTAGTGCTTTTTATGGAATATTTGGTAAAGAAAAAGTGGATTCTTCTAAAATTGTTGGTATTAAATTTAAAGTAAAAGAATATAAATAAATATTTATATTATAAGGTGGTGTTATTAACATCTCTTTTTTTGCTAAAAATTAATTAAAATTTCTTCAACATTTGTATAAAAAAGCATAGTTGATTTTTAAAATATATGATATAATTATCTATGATAGTAGTTTGGCTTTATAATAACGATAAGCAAGACAAATTAAGGATGGTGTATTATATATGATTGAAAAACTAACTTTAGAACAATTTCAACAAATAAAAAGTCAATTATCACAATTAATTCAGCAATATGATGATTATTATGATACTCATAAAAACGATGAGAATTACGATGATGAATTATTAGAACAAAGATTAGCTGAACAATATCTTTCAATTCAAAATCGTTTGTTGAATTATGATTTAAGTGATATTCCTTTTGAAGCATGGCAAGATTTTCAAATAATATCTGATGAAACTCATGTTGTTGATTTTTCTAAAACAAAGGCTAATATAGATTTTGGTGTAGTTGAATATTATGGTAATGGTAATTTTAGAGGATGTAATGTTAGAAATCTAGATAAAATTCAAAGATGGTTGAATCCTAATGATTTTGATGAACAAACTATACAGAAGAATTCTTCATTATTTCTAACTGATGTTTTTAGTAATGAATTTAAAGATAAATATTATACTAATTCTTTAACTATTGGTGATTTAGCAAGTTTATCCTCTGAACAATTAGAAGAAATAAAGCAAAAAGATTTTAAATCACATTTGAATTATAATAGTTATAATGGACTAATACTTGAAACTTTAGGATTAGATAAAGTTGTTAAATTATATAATCATTCCCAACAAGAATATGAAGCAGTTAGTCAAATTTTGAGTATGCGTCATACTTTAGGTTATAGTTTTGGTAGAGAAAATAGCAATGTACCTACTTTTGAGGAATTCTTAGAACAAATTAAAAATGTAGATGTTGCAGAAATGAAAAATGTTTGTTTCGATTTTGCTAAACAACAAATTGTAAATTCAAGCTCTTGGATTCGACAAGAAGATTTTCCAGAATTATTTATAAGTGAAAATTCTGATATATTCTTAGTGGATGCTAATATTCCAGATGAAGTTAAAGAAAGATATTTTAGAAGAGATTTAAAAGTGCAAGATTTACTTGATTATCCAGAAGTTTTTCAAAATATTTCAGTTGATAATTTTATGGAATATGGAACATACATTTCTCAGTTTGTTAGAGATAATTATGGTATGGGTAAATTCCAAGAACTAGTTCAAAGACATCCAGATATATTTGCACATATTCAACAAGAATATGAATTTTATGAATTTAATCAATTTTTAAAAGAAGGAAAAGATTTAGAAAGTGCTTTTAGTGAAGCAGTAAAACAATACTTTTTAAATTATGGTATGCCAGATCAATTTAAAGTTGTAAGTGAGGGACAAACAATTTATAATGTTCCAGAGTGGCTATCATCTATGAATTTTCAATTCGTTGAAAAATTAAATACTGCTAATGATTTATTGCAATATACTGATTCAGTATTTGTTCTTGATGATAGTCAAAGATTAGTTTTAGATACACTTAATATAGAGAATATTAGAAGATTTGAACAAGAAACAGGATTTTTTACTCATAAAGGATATGAGTGGTCAAGAGATTTAGAAATGTTTAGTGCATTTAGTTCTTATTTTAGAATGCATAGTCCAAACTCTTTATCAAAATTAGGAATAGATTTTAAAAGTGGTAGTTTAACTTATGAAGAATTTTTAACTCAATTTGCAAATTGTTTGGATAATATGAGGAAAAATAATTTATTTACAGATTTTCCTAATTATGATTGGATTCAAGGTGAATTTAGAAATAATCATCCAGAAATATTCATGGATTTAAATGCACCAGATGAATTGAAAGAGGCTTTTTACAGAAATAGACTTAATCCAGAATTTCTATATCAACATAAGGAATACATACCTTATTTAATTAATAAAAATTTATCTAATACTTTAAGAGCAGATATAAAATTAAATGTACCTGGTCTAGTAGATGAACAAGGACACATGATGCCTAACTCTGTAAGTTTCATAGATGAATATGTTTCAAGGTATGGTAATGAAAAATTATTAAAATTAATTTCTAAATATGGTGTTGCACTTTCAGATATTACTATATCTAGTTTCCATGATGAAATTGAAAATGAACAAGCAATAGAACAATCTTTAAGAAACTCTATTTATAATAAGATTATAAAAGGAAAAATGGATTATTCTTATTTATCTAATGTACCAGAAATGATGGCAGAACATCCAGAAATATTCGTTAATTTTGATAGTTTAACAAATATTCCTGAAGAAGAAAGACAAAGGTTAACTACTGCATTTTATAAAAGAACACTAACTTTTGATGATATAAGTAAGTATCCAGAGTTAGCAACAATATTAAAAGATAAAAACTTATCTATTGCTTTTGGCAATAAAGATGGTGCTTATGCAAATGGAAGAATTACTATAAATACTGGAAATAGAAGTTATAAAACATATAGTGATTTAGAATTACTTCAAGTTTTTGGAAATGAGAAATTTTTAGAATTGTGTTCTAAATATGGTAGATATATGGATGGTATGGCTACTCATCTTAGTAAAGATATAACTATTAGAAATGGTAAATATGTAGATCTTGGTATGCAACATTTAGATGGATTGTCTTTTGAAGAAGTTTCAAAACTGATTGAAGATATAATTGCTAGAGAAAGCATATTAGGGAATCTTGCATATCAGCCAGAAGATGCACCTACTTTCTTAAGAGAAAGTCATCCAGAATTATTTTTAAGTGATGATGCACCAGATGAATTAAAACAATATTTCTATAATCGTTCTAATAATTATCCATTGACATTTGAGATATTACAAAGGAATAAAGATTGGATGCCTTTTCTAAAAGATAAGGCTATAACTACATCACTTTTGAGAAATAGTTATTTAAAACAGGACATGATTAAATTCTTTGAAGTTTTTGGTGAAGAGAAAGCCATTAAATTAGGAATTAATAGAGCTGAAACTGTAAAAGAAATGATGAAAGCACACCAAGTTGATCTAATGAAAAGTTGGTATGATAAAACTGGTGGTAAATTTATACCAGATTTTGTAGTAATGCAAAACTTTAATATAAATGAAACAGATAAATTTTTAGCATCTGGAGCAAATTGGAGTAATTTAATGAAAATTAAAAATTTTGCTCAAACACCAGAATCAAGAGATGCTATGCTAAAACTTGCATATTCATTTGGTGCATTTGATCAAGACCAAAGAGGATTTAAAAAACTTCAAGATTTATTAACTGGGTTACCTAAAAAAATTGATGCTGAACAAGGATATATATTTGAACAAATTGATAAACAAATAAACCAGTATAGTCAAAGAAGAGTTTTCTTTGGAGTCAAATCAAGAAGTTATATGGATGCTGAGGGTAATGTTCATACTACTAGAGAATCTTTCCCTACTTCTAAAATAGAGGAAGCATATCAACAAATGATTGATTATGTTAAAAATAATGGATTTATAGATTTATTTGATAATACAACTTTATTAAATCTTTTAGAATCATTAAAAAAGGAAAATGTTGGCATTGATTTTTCTAAAGACATTTTTAGTCAACTTTATCGTAAAAATGATGATGGTTCTTATACATTGACTATTAATGCTCAAAGTTGTCCAAAATCATCACAAGCCATTAGAGGTGTTTTAGAAAAATTTAGAGAAGTACCAATGCTTACACCAGATAAAGCACATCATTATCTAGGTGGTTTCAAATTAGAATATGATTCTGATTTTAGGGAGTTTTTCTTATCAAATTTTGACATTATTATTGGCGATAGTAAGTATTTGTCACAAATTTCTGCAATACAACGTAGATTCGAAGAAATAAAAACTATATATTCAAATGTTAATTTAACATTGGATTTAGCCATGAGTTATATCAATAATAATAAATATGAAAATGTAAATACTGGAAACGAAAGAGTAACACAAGTAGCAGCACTTCAAAATTATTCTCAGCAAGATTTTGAAATTCTTCAACAAATTTATAATTATGGCAAACAGAGAACGTTTAGCAGTATTCCTCGTATTTCGTCAGATAAAAGTGTGAATCTTCCATCTGGAACTTATCATTATGAAATTTTGAGACTTGATGATCCTAGGGCAATGTCAATAGGTTTTGAAAGCGATTGTTGTCAGAGATTAGGAGAACCAGCAGAAGTTTGTATGGAACATAGTATGGTTGATAAAAATGGAAGAGTATTTATTATAACAAATACTGCTGGAGAGATAGTTGCCCAAAGTTGGGTATGGAGAAACAAAGATGTGTTGTGTTTTGATAATATAGAAGTTCCAGATCAAAAAATGTGGGATAATGGAATACCAAGAGGACAAGAAGATTCAGGTATAAGAAATCAATTTACTGATGATATATTAGCAATTTATAAGATGGTTGCTCATGAATTGATAGAAGTAGATGAAAAAGTTTATAAGGAATTACTCGATAGTAGTAAAATTACACAAGAACAATATGAGGGATTAAGATTAGGAAAAATTACAGCTGGTCTTGGATATAGTAATATAAAAGGATCATTAAAAACTTTGCCAATTGATGAAACAATTTTATCAAGACCATTACCTTTTGAAGAACCAGTAAAATTATCTAGAGGATTATATACTAGTGATTCTACTACACAATATGTTTTAGAAGAACGAGAAGATAGAAAAGAGTTTGATGGTGAAACACTTCCAGTACATAGTGATACTTATGTTGAATATAATGACTCTAACTTTACCGAAAAGTCTTTACTATCTTTAGAAAAATTAGAAATAGTAACAAAAGAAGATCCAAGAAATTTAGAAACATCTGTTAGTGATTATGCAGATTCAGAACATCTTGTTACTGAAATAGCGAGAAATTATGGCTTGAATCCAGAAACTGCAAGAATAATAATGAATCCAAACTTTGCTATAATATATGATATTAATGGTGATAAGTTAAGAGTTGGTGATTTGTTATTCAATACTCATGTTGATAATGAAATGCAACAAATGGATATTGAAAATCAAGTTGTTATGCAAATAAGATTAGCATTAGAACAAATTGCTAGTGATAAGGAAATTGATGTTTCTGCTTTAGATGAAAAGCAAAAAGAAATGTATGCTAAAGTTACTGGTTTAACTTATGAAATGGATATAGAAAGAGGTGTTGGTCATGCAAGATAGTATTAATACAATAATTTCAAATGCTTTAATTGTAAATAAAGATATTTTAAGCAAAAATATAAAACCTATAATTAATCAAATTAAAATTGCTCTTGAAAGCAATAAAGAAGCAATACTACAAGCTAATAAAATAGATCAAAAAAATAATAATGGTTTTATAATTGATTTTAATATTATTAATAATATACTTTCTAATTTAGAAAATGAAACTATATTGTATGGTGATGTTACTCTTTCACAAAAAGATGATGAAAAGAAAATAATTTATGGTAAAGAAATTTTAGATTATGGAAATGTTGTAGTTATAAATGATGGTAATCCATATATAACTATTGAAATGGCAATTAGAAATATTATGGCTGGAAATACAACTATAATCTCAAATAATGGATTTATGATTGGTACTAATCAATTATTAATACAAATTATTCAAAGTGTTTTAGAACAATTTAATATATCTAAGTATTTAGTACAAATATATGTATCTGAAAACTTTGATGAAGTATTATCAAATTTTGCTAATATTGATTTAGTCGTTTGTATAGGTAATCATAGTTTACAAAATATGATTCTAAGCAAATCAAAAAACAGAACTATTGTTAGTGGATATGAAAATTTTGATTTATACATTGAAGATACTTCTCATATAGACTTTTTAAATAAAATAATAAATACTGGATTAAATATTCAATTATATATAAATAGTGATACCAAATTAGATCATTCTAGTGCTGTAATAGTAAATGATGTTGATGAAGCCATTGCTCAAATTAATTATAATGGTAGCAAATATAGTTCAGCTATATTCACTACATCAACAGAAAATGCTTCTAAGTTTGTTAAAGAAGTTAAATCAAAAATAGTAACTATTAATACTAGCCCTACTATTGAAAGAATAATTGATATTAAACAAACAGATTTGATTAATGAAAAAACTATAATATACCCATTTAGTTTCAATTTAGATGGCAATAGTCAAAATATAAGTCTATATAGAAAGGAGGAATCATAATGGATACTCAAAATCTAAATACAATAGATTTAAGTCAAAGTGATAGCAATGTAAAAAAAGAAGATCCAACTAAAAATGTTAATGTAAATATACCTTATGTAGATAATACTAATATTGATCTAAAAAGTTTTGATGGATCTGGTGGAGGAACTGGTGGAAATCCACCAAGTGGAAGTACAATACCACATACTGCACCAAAAACTGAAAAAAAAGAAGTTGATGACTTTTGGGATTATTTCGTTGGTCTTAATCCAGAATTTGTTTTAAATATGTTAGAAGCAGTTTTTGAAAGATTAAGAGATGAAAATAATTATCAAGATGCAAATGTTGTATTAGGTCAAATTGAAAGAATCAAGAAAAAATATAATATTGATACACCTACTACAACTCCACATCGTAGATTTTAAAAAAATTATATATAGATAACTTAGTAATAAGTTGTCTTTTTTTTTGACTAAAATTTGAAAGGAGGAATTTTTATTGAATAAAATTGGAAAAATATTAAAACAAGAAAGATTAAAAAATAATTTAACTTTACAAGCACTTTCTAATATTTCTAATATATCTATCTCTACTCTTAGTAAGATGGAAAATGATAAGATAAGAAATGTTAGTAGTGTTTATTTATATAGATTAAGTAATATATTAAATATTGATTATGAATATTTAACTAGGCAAAGGTGGGATATATTTCCTACCTTTTTTTATGAAAGGAATCATAAATTTGCAAGTAAATAAGATATACAACGAAGATTGTCTTGTAGGTCTTAAAAAAATACCAGATAACTCTATTGATTTAGTAGTTATAGATCCACCTTATGATATTTGTACTAAAGGTGGTAAAAAAGGAACTGGTAGATTATGTCATGACTTAACTAAGTTAGAAAATGAATTAAAAGAAAGTAATTTAGTTAATGGTTATGATTTATCTGTCTTAGATGAGCTAATAAGAGTTATGAAAGAAATAAATATCTATATTTGGTGTAATGGCAGACAAATACCTACATACATGAAGTATTTCGTTGAAAAACTTGGTTGCAAATTAGAAATTATTATATGGGGTAAAACTAACCCTATGCCTTTATATAGTAATAAGTATTTGGGTGATAAAGAATATTGCTTGTATTTTAGAAAAGGTGGTTATTGTAAACCTAACTCTTATGAAGATGCTAAAACAATATATTTATCTACTTTAAATGTAAAAGATAAGCAAATGTATGGACATCCTACTATAAAACCACTTCCATTAATTAGAAAACTAATAAGGAATAGTTCTAAAGAAAACGAAATTGTTTTAGATTGCTTTATTGGTAGTGGTACAACAGCAGTTGCTAGTATGCTAGAAAATAGAAAATTTATAGGGTTTGAAATTAATAAAAAATATTATGATATTGCTTTAAAAAGAATATCAGAAACAAGTAAGGAGGTTGATATTAATGACTAATAAATATGATGAAATAAAAGAAAAACATCAGAAGATAGTTAATGAATTTCCAATGAAATTTGCTTTTTCTGATGAACAATTTAATCAAGGTATGAAAGAATTAGGATTAGAGCCTAAAGATACAGATAAAGTTGTGTCTATTGGTGGAGGTGGATTTATTAGAAAAACTGATGCAAAAAGATTTAGTGATATGTGGGATACTTTAAGAAAAGAACATAATGACTTAATCAAAGCAGATAAAACTGGTGAGGGTTATATTAAGGATATGTTTGTTAGTGAACTAGAAAATCATGAATATGGTTATACTTATGAATTAGATGATACTTTAGATGCTTTAGAATTAACTAGAGAACAAATTGCTAATAGTCCTACTTTAAAACATGGATTAGAACTTGCTAGAAAAGAAGTTTTAAAGAGAGAATCAGAGGTAGATTATGAATATGAATAATATTGATGAGAAATTTGATGATTTACAAACTATTCTACATTCATCTAAGGAATTTAATTTTGAAGATGGTACTATCTTAAAATTAAGACAATACTATGGTAATAAAGAAGTTTACTTAGACTTATCTAAATTAGATATAGACATGTTTGAAGAACTTTATTACGATCCAGAAAAAGAACTAGATTCTGAGGAGGATTATGAATTATAGCAATAGATTAATGAGGGATAGATTATGAATTTATCCCTTTTAATTTTATTGCTATTTATTGTTTTATTTATAATAGGTTTTATGTATATAGAGCCAATTATATCTAAACATAAAGTGAAAAATAATAATGAATATGGCTCAGCAAGGTTTTCTACTGAAGCAGAAATAAATAAGTATTTTACTAAAGAAAGAATTTCAAATATTAATGAAGTTGGTTTTCCAGTATATTATGATAAAAATGTATCTCATGTATGGTTTGATAAAGAAACACCCCATTATGTTTATTTAGGATCAAGTGGATCTGGTAAAAGTGTTACTTGTGTTATTAATATGGTAACTTTTATAGCAAATGCTAAAAAATCAAGAAGTGTCTTTGTAACTGATCCTAAGGGTGAAATATACCAAACTACTTCTAAAATGCTACATGATAAGGGATATAAAGTCTTAACAATAGATTTTAGGCATCCAGAATTATCTAACCATATAAATATATTAGAGCCTATTATTCGTGAATATGAAAACTATATTAAATATGAAAAATTGGCTAATGAAGCAAAAGAAGAAAATTTAAAACTAGAATATCAAAATAAATCTATATCTAGTTATGCAGAAACTAATAGATTAATTACATCTTTAGCATCTATGATTACTTATGATAAAACACAAGGAAAAGATCCTTTTTGGAATAATAGTGCTAAAAACTTATTAGAGGGTTTAATTGGTTTCTTTTTAGAAGAATATAAAGATAATAAAATTAAAAGAGAACAAATTACTATGACTTCTATTCGTAAGTTTCAAAACTCTACTATGGAAGACAAAAACACTAAAAAGTTTAAATTTTATATAGAACAAAAACCTTATGGAAGTAAGTCTAAAGATAGTTTAATACCTATACTTTCATCTAGTGAAAACACTTATAAATCTATAACTAGTGTTTTCTCGGAAAAAATGGCAATATTTGATGATGTCAATGTTGCTAATGTTACTAGTAAATCAGATTTTGATTTTGATATTTTAGGTAAAGAAAAATCAGCTATCTTTTGTATTATTCCAGATGAAGATAAAATTTACTATTCTTTAGTTACCATCATTTTAGGATTACTATATAAAGAATTAGTAAAACTTGCTAACTCTACTGATAGTAAAAAAGTTCCAATAGAAATTGATTGGATTTGTGATGAGTTTTCAAATTGTCCACCACTAATAGAACCTAGTATAGAATCTATAATTAGTGTGGCTAGATCAAGAGGACTTCGTTATCACTTATTTATACAAAGTTTAAGTCAATTAGATAATGTATATGGTAAAGAAGTAGCACAAATCATACTTGATAACTCTGGACTTGCATATTTAAAAACTAACACAATGGATACTGCAGAGGCTATTAGTAAAAGACTTGGTAAAAAAACTATTGAGGCTAGTTCAATTAGTCAATCTGTTAGTTTAATGAATTATAATGGGAATAAATCTACTTCTTTAATTGCTCGTGATTTACTAACACCAGATGAAGTTAAGAATCTACATTATAAAACTATTATATTCCCAAATATAGGTTATCCAATATTTAGGGACACAGTTATCTATAAAAAATTATCTTGCTATTCTAAAGGTGAATTACCTAGAAAAATTACACCTTTAAAAGATTTAAGTAATACTTATTTTGTAGTTGAAAATATAGAAACTAAATATGATAGATTAGCAAGAAATAGAAATAATAAAAGTATATATAAAGAAGAACTATCAGCTTATGATAAATTTAAAGAAGAAGAAATAGCAAAATTAAATAATATTGTTGAAGTTATTCAAGATTTATTAAAAGATAAAATAAATCTATTTGAATATAAAGAAAATAATAATCGTACTTTTGCTAGTTTTGAAATAAAAGATAAACTTACTACTAAAGAACTTACTTTTATTAAAGGTAAAGTTAATAAAGAAGTATTTCATTTAGAAATAGATAATGGTAATAATACTAAATCTACTATTGAAATACATTTAAAAAATCCATTAGAAAAAGATTTAACCCTAGAGAAAGGAAATAAAAATGTCTAACAAAGGCATTCATTATTTCCTTTTTTTAGGAATAAGTTTTATAGAGGTGGCTCTATGAAACGAATAGATAAAGATGGTAAAAAAAGAAAATTAAATATAGAGTTTATTCATAAAAAAGATGGAACTAAACTTGAAGAAATACTAAAGGAGGGATATTTATGTTATTTAAGAAATTTAAAGGTCAAATGATTTGCTTTTTTGAAGTTTTGATGGTAACATGGCATCGTGAGGTATCTATATTGCTTAAATTAAGATTGGAGGGAACAATTAATGCAATATAGAAATACCAATAACAATATTTTTAATTTATCTATGGAGGAACTTTCATAATGGAATATATCTGTGGAGCTTATGATAGATTATCTGATGCAGATAGTAAAACTGATGAAAGTTCATCTATACAAAGCCAAAAAATCATAATAGATTCTTTTGCTAAATTCAATAACCTTAAAATATATAAGCATTATGTAGATGATGGTTATTCTGGAGGTAATTTTGATAGACCTGCTTTTAAAGAAATGATTAAAGATATTGAATCTGGAAAGATTAATTGTGTAATTACCAAAGATTTATCAAGACTTGGTCGTGAAATGTATAAAACTGGTAAATACATAGAAGAATACTTTTTAGAAAAAGGTGTTAGATATATTGCAATTAATGATTCCTATGATTCTAATATTGGTGATTCAATGCTTGGTATAAGATTAAGTGTTAATGACTTATATTTAAGAGATGTATCTAAGAAAGTTAAAACATCATTAAGAGCAAAACAAAATCGTGGTGATTATATTGGCTCATTTCCTTTATATGGATATAAGAAAGATCCAAATGATAGACATAAATTAATTGTAGATGAAGAAGTAAGACATATAATTGAGTTAATTTATGATCTAGCACTTGAGGGAAAAAGTCCAAATAAAATAGCAGAACATTTAACTTTAAAGAAAATACCTATTCCTATCGTACATAAAGGTGAGCCTAGAGCAAAAGATGTTACTGAAAACGATGGTTTTGGTATTTGGAAAAGACAGACAGTATCTGGAATCTTAACTAATCAAATGTATATTGGTAATATGGTACAAAATACCCATAATAAGATAAGTTATAATTCAAAGAAATTAAGAAAGACATCTAAAGATGAACTTATTATTGTTGAGAGTACTCATGAGGGAATTGTATCTAAAGAAACATTTGATAAAGTACAAGATATATTAAATAATAAATCTACAACTTGGGTTACAGATCGTCAGTTAGATTATTTATTAGGTGGTATGCTTTATTGTCATGAGTGTGGTCGTAATATACGAATAAGTGAAGATGTTTTAAAATCTGGTGTAAGACATTATACACAATGTAATTTATATACTAGAAAAGGAAAATATGGAATCTGTTCATCTCATAGAATTAATTATGATTGGCTTGAAGAAGATGTTATAGAATATTTACAAGATGTATGTGAAAGGTTTTGTAAATATTACGATTTTAACGAATTAGAAGATAATTCAGAAAATATTGTTATGAAGAATATAAAAGAAATAAATCAAAAAATTGAAAGATTAAATAATGTATTAAATTCTCATAAATCCACCATAGATAATTTATATATGGATAAAGTAAAAGGTTTAGTCGATGAGGAAATGTTTAAAAGAATATATGATAAAACTAGAACCCAAATGAATAAGATTAATTTAGAATTAGAAGAACTAAATAGAAAAAAACAAATTAATGAAAAGCAGACATCTGATAATACTAGTTTTAATAAATGTAAAAGATCTGTTTTAGATTATATGTCTTTAAAGAATCCTACTAAGGATCAAATCAAAAGACTTGTAGATAGAATTGAAATAGATAAAGATAAAAAAGTATATGTACATTTAAGATTTCCAGAGTTAATAGAAGAAGTTTAAAAATCAGTTATTTTGGAATATTACCACCATAATTAAGTTATCTTGCAATGGTTTCCTAGTCAAAATAAGTTTCACTTGTAAGGCTTAGGGAGTTACTTTACCATTTCTGTCTTATGGAGGCTCTAGCTTATTAATTACTATGTTAGGAATGGGAATTATTTTAAATATTAGTAAAAGAAATTAATGTTAAAATACAATCTATATTTTTATAGATTGTATTTTATAATGATAATTTTATTTTTTTAACATATATTTTTTAATTGGTATATGTTTTCTTATTGCATCATAATTTTCTAATTCGGAGAATACTATAAAACCTTTAGGTATTATAAATTCTTTTTCTGCATCTACTTCGAGTAATTTTACTCCATTCTGGACAATATATTTGTATATTATGCCATTTTCATAAAAAATTGTTTCTGTTTTAATATCTTCATTTCCAATATTATTTTCTTTTAACTTATTATAGTCATCTAAACTTATTTCTTTATTATTAATTATCAAATTGTTCAAATAAGTAATTATTCTATAACTATATTCTCCTTGATATTTTCTTTTTATTAGTTTATATACATATGGTCCTATATTTTTTATTTCTGTTTCACATACATTAAATGTTATTGAATTTTGTTCATTAAATTCTCTTTTTGATTGTACAATAAATGTCTTTTTCTTTTTAAAATAAATTTCATTAAAATATAAACTATCTATTTTTTTCAATTATACCTCCTATTATTTTTATTATTATATAATATTTTTTTAAAGTTTACTAGTCTATTATTTAATTTATTATATATTATTTATATAGACATATAGATAGTCTTTTGATAAAATTAATTATGAGGAGTAAAATTATGAAAAGTATTTTAAAGACAATAATTATTTTAGTAGTAGGTACAATTATTGTTGATTATATATTTGTTATGTCTACTGGGAGAAAACCTTTTATAGTAATTAATACTGTGAAGGATGGTGAAAATGTTAAGTATGAGAGTATACTTTATGATATGTATAATTGTGATGGAAAGGTAGAAGTTAAATTTAAAAACAGTTATTATGTATGTCCAAATATCACTGGTGAAGTTACTTTATTTTTAAATCTTGAAAAAACATGTAATCCATTAGAACCTTTTTATCAAGGATATTATTATACTTGTCCTTTAGAGGGTGATTATAATATTAATTATAATAATACTGCTTATTCTATTAAAGAGGCTATTGATCTTAATATTATTAAATTTAATCATTTAAAAGATATGGGACTTGAATATAGTGATACTAAGTCTATTACTTTAGTAGATAAACTTGATGGTGATACTTGTGCACAAGCTATAGAGACTTATTATGAAGATGATGAGTATATATATTATTTTAATTGTATAAAAAGTAATTTTGTTTTTGTTAATATAAATGGGTGTGAATATTTATTAAAAGAAGCATTAAATAATAAAATTATTACTATAAGTGAATTAGAGGATAGTGGGATTAAACTTTCTAAAAAAAAGAAAACCGATATTAATTAATCGATTTTATATTGATAAATTTTTAATAGAATTATATATTTTATTAATATTTTTTTCATTTAATAATTTATTGTATATTTTATTTATATCATCATCAATAATGTTATATATATCATAATATATATATTTTAGTAAATATTTGTCTTTGTTTAAATTAACATTTTTAAAAAAAGAAGCAATAAAATTATATTTTTCTTTGATAGATCTACTAATAATATTTCTATCTTGAGGAATATTTTTTTTATAGGTAATATTAGTAACTTCTAATTTTTCGCTTATTTCTAATACTTCATCTGCTTCTTCTAATAACAGGCTACTTCTTTTTATAATGTTACCACTTTTATCTAACATAATAGCCATTACTTCTAAAGTATTTGTTACTAAATAGATGTTATAATTTTGATTAAATTTGTTTACGATAGATACTTTATTATATTTAAAAGATAAATAATCTATATCATTAATTCTATATACTGGTATTTTTTTTACATTAATTATTTTATCTTTATTATTCCATTCATAAAATTCATAATAACAATCATTAAAATTAAGTACTATATCATAAATATATTCCATGTTTATCTCCCTTTATATACAATGATAGATTGATAATAATAAAACCAATTATAGTAAAATAACACTCTGGTCTTACTATTATAAAATTAACATAATCAGAAAATTTATACCCATTGCTTAATAAATTTAAGTAAATAATAATGTAAGCAAAACCTATAGTCATTAATCCAAAACCAAATAGAAAGAAAAAAATACGGCTCATTTTATCCACCTATAATAATATATTCAAAATGGCCGTATTTATTATTCAATCATATCTTTATCATTAATATTTACTTCACTGATGGCAGTAAACCTTTTGGTTATCTTATCAGTTGTTATATTAATACTTTCTATATCTTTATTAACTGTTTCTATACTTCTAGATAGTTTATCCCATCTTTCTTTATAACGTGAAAATTCAAGTCCTAGTTTGTTTAGTTCATCATGAATTACTTTAGCATATTTATCTCTTTCCATATTCTTTAATATTAATTCAATAGTTGTTAAACTAGATATTAAAGTTGTTGGAGAAGTAATCCATACATGTTTTTTATAGGCATATTCAACGAGATCTGAATGATAGGCATTTATTTCTGCAAATATTGCTTCTGCGGGTAAAAACATAATTGCTTGATTAGAAGTAAGTCCTGGAATTATATATTTGCTACTTATAGCATCTATATGTTTTTTTACATCTATTTTAAATTGTTTTTCAGCATTATTTCTTTCGGCATTAGAATTATTTTTATCTACCATTATTTGATAGTTTTCTAATGGAAACTTTGAGTCAATGGCTATTGTACCTAATGGTTCTGGTGTAAACAACATTGCATCTGCTATATAGCTATTTGGTAACGTATATTGTAGTTTATATATTTTGTCATTCTTTTCTCCAAAGACACTAACAAGAATATGCTTTAGATTTATTTCTCCAAAAATACCTCTACTCTTTTTATCTGTAAGTATTCCTTGTAAACTAACAATATCTGTTGATAAGTTATCTATCTTCTTTTGAGCTTCATCTATTTTAGACAGTCTCTCCAAAACGGATGTAAATGTTTTATTTGTTTTATTAAAATTTTCATCTAGTCTTTCATTTACTTTTTCATTAATTAATATTAATCTTTTTTCCATTCTATCATTTAAATTGTTAAAGTCTTCTGTTAGGCTTTTTACTAAATCACTTTTAAAATTAGATAGTTCTCGTACATTATTTGTCTCTAAACTACCTAACTTTTCAATAATAGAAGAATTCCCTTTACATAAAAGAATAATAATTAATATAATTATAATAACTAAAAGACTTATAATTATATACTCCATAATATATCTCCTATTTCTTTACTATATCCATATATCCTTCAATGATATAAAATGTTTTATATCCAAAAGAGTTTAATCTATCACTAATTTCATGACTTTGTTTACCATAATCACAGTATAAATAGTAAGTATCTTCTTTATTTAAATACATATTATAATTAGCTAATAGACTATAATAAGGAATATTTTTTGACTTTTTTATATGACCTAAATTATATGTGTAACTATCTCTTATATCAATAATATTTACATCACCTTTCTTCTTTAGATCATAATAACTTATACCATTCATAACATCACCTAGAATATTCTATTCAGATAAGTTATTTTGGTATGTAGTAAACACTATATATTATTCATCGTCACTGAAGAAATCATCAAAGAAAACATCATCATCTTCATCTTTAGAATTAGATTGTTGTGCTATTGGTTTAGATAGTTCCTCTATATTAATACTAGTTGTTATTGATTCTTTGTCATTGCTTTCATTAGTCTTATCAATCATTGATTCTCTAGGTACTAATTCCTCTATCTTTGGAGTTGTATTTTCTTGTGATTCCATTTCAATTACTTTGTCATCATTATTTTTTTCTTCTTCTTCAAGTTCTGCAATTTTTGCATCTATTTTTTTAACAAGCTCATCAATATCAAAATCACTTGATGGAGTATCTATCATACTATTTTGTGATGTATTTGACATACCAAACTGTTGTTGGAATGGATTAATTCCATACATAGAAGGATTAGTTCCACCGCCAAATAGATTAGAACTAGTGTCAAACATTGATTGTCCTCCAAATGAATTTTTCATTTTTTCTTGTTTTTGTTTTTTTACATATTCTCTTATATCAAATAATTTTACTTCTGATTGTTTTCTAACTGGATAAGTTGCTAGTGGATACTTTTTACCCCAATCAACTTCAAAGTCTGTTTTAAACCTTGTTTTAAATGGCATCATTCTTCTTCTTATAACAATTATTTCAAATTGTGATAATCTTTGTAAATCACTGACTGTTACAAGTGGTGTTGAGGCTGTTTTATCTTTTTCTTTGGATTTTACTTCTCCACACATTTTACTTATCTCTTCAAGAGCAGCTATTTCACTACTTATAAGATATATAGTATTACAGTTACCTTTTATTGTTTCGGCATTTTCTTTTCCATATACTTGTGTTAATTGTGCATAGTTTTGAATAATGAAATTAAATCTTATATGTCTACTTCTAGCAGCAGTAACCATTGTAGTTACATCTTTTAATGGTGGCATATTAGCAAACTCATCTAATATAAAATTTGTTCTATATGGTAAGTGTCCGCCACACTCTTGTGCTACATCAATTAAAGTTTCATATACTTGTTTTATAAATATTGTAGCAAGTGGATGTAATGTTTTCTTTTCATCTTGTACTATCATGAAGACAGCTGTTTTTTGTTTACCTATATCCTTCATATCAAAATCACTATATGATAGCATTTGTGATAAGTTTTCACGTGATGAAAATAATTTTACTTTCTGTTTAAACGTTGCTATAACCCCTTGTTTAGTATCTTCAGCTCCATAAACAGTACCTGAAGCATTAATATATGCTGGCTTTGATGGGTCTTTAGAATTAAAATATTCTTTTATATAATTATTGTTTGGTCCACCAAAGCGTTCTTCTCCTAGACTTGACATTAAATTTAGACTATTAAGATTTATTTGGTCTTCACTTGCATCTTCAAATAATCCTAAAGCTAGACCTGTAAAATAGTCAGCAGCTGATTTTTCCCAGAATGGGTCAGCATTTCCTCCAGCCTTTTCTTCATATAATATATTTAAGGCTAAGTCATCAAGTAATTCTATTGCCTTATCTTGATTTCCTTCTTTATATAATTTATATGGTAATGACATAGGGTTCCAAGCATTACCTTTATGTGGATCTCTAAAATTTAACAATATTACATTATATCCATATTCTTTTAACATTTCGCCTGTACTTTCGTATAATTCACCTTTAGGGTCTGTTAAAATCATGGATTCTCCGGCTTTAGCCAGTAATTTAATCGTAGGCTTTGCTACGATAACTGTTTTACCTGATCCTGTCGCTCCGACAACTAGGTAATGATCTTCTCCATTATCTACCCACATATGTTTTCCATCACTAATGATGGGAACACCTGCGGCATTAATTTTATCTTGTCTAATATCTACTTCTACTAATTTTTCTTTATATTCTTTGGCTGTTGCCCATCTAGCATAACCGTTAGACTTCTTTTCGGTAGTAATTCCCCATCCCTTTTCTCTATTGAAAACACTAGAATTAACAGCTAAAAAGACACCTACAACAGTAATTAAGAATATGGCTAAAGTTGCTCCAATATATTTAGCAGTAAATGCTTTAAATGGAAGAAGGCCATAAAATGTTCCTTCTTGGGCTAGATATGATATATTTAATACCAATATTGCTGATATATATAATATTGGTAATAATAGCCAACAGAATTTAATTAAATCATCTTTATCTACTCTAAATTTCATAATAATCGAGAATAACTCGATAACACCTCTCTTCCCTTCTGTTAAATAAATTAACAGGACTTAACGTAGTTATTATATCATATAAATTTAGTAATTTACTCATCTTTTTTATTAGTTTTATTATAAAAATATATTAGTACTATACCAAATATTAAAAATATCAAAGCAAAAATAATAAATGATATATCAAATGAACCTGGCGATAATATTCTTTTTATTAAATTATCTTGACTACTATTAGAAGTAGAACTTGTTGATTCAGTACTACTTGTTTGACTATTAGCAGTTGTATATGTTAATTTTATAGGTTTATTTTTATAATTTTCTTTATTTATATTCCATTCATAAGTATTTCCATTAATATTATCAGCATTATTACTGATAACTTCACCTTCTATAGTTATTTTTACTTTTATACTATTTAGTTTAGGATAGTTATCTAAACATTTTGCAACATTACTTGTAGAAATTACTTTTTTTCCACTTATGGTATCAAAGTATACTGAATCATAGCATTCATTAATGGCAGTAGAATTTTTATATTCTTCATTTTTAAAATCATGTGTAAAATTAACATTTCCATTTTTAGAGATAGTATCATATACATTTTCATCACTAACTTCACCATCACTACTGGCATTTTCTAAAAATATATCATGATTATAGGAAATAAGCCATTCTGTATTATTTAATATTTCTCTATCTTCTTCATTTTCACTTATTAAGATAATATTTTCATTTACTGTATTTTCTTTTATAACAATATTATATTCAGCACTACAACCAGTTAGGAAAGCAACTAAAACCACCATGAATATCATTTTATATTTCTTCATTTATCCTCCATTAGTTAAAGCATTTTTACTATAAAAATCATCTAAATTTATTATTGAAGTATTATTTTTATTATTATTCCTATGTAATCCACGGGGTCTTATAATAACTCCTAAAGATGTAGATTCGGCAACATAATAAAGTTGTTTATCAATATCAACTCCTAGTATTAGCTCAACATGTCCATTAGGTGAATTAATTAAATCTCCTGGGGCACCAATACAATCTGAAGATGATATACTACATTTATCAGAAAAAATACTATCAAAATAGCTGGTACCCGTTCCTGGATCTTTAAATCCACCATTTACAATAGCCCATTCTACAAACCCACTGCAATCAAAACTTTTATAATAGTAGTAACTTCCTCCTCTACTTTGTGTAGGATTATTAACATAATTACCAAATTCGTTAGAAAATCCTTTACTTGTATACTTTCCTCCCCAAAAATATGGTAATTTTATATTAAAATTATCATATAAGAAATTTATTGATGAAACAGCTGCCGTTATAACACCATTTCTAGTTCCATATCCATTTTTATTTACAGATTCACTTATATAGTTATTTAATTCTTCTAATGACGAATTGTTTTTTTCTAAATAATCACTTAAATTTTCTTGTAAAGTATTGGCTTTTGTTGTATCTTTAATTGATAAATCTGATATATTTAACAATATGTTTGATTCTTCTACTTTACTATTAGGATAGTAAAGTAGAAGAACTTCTTTGTAATTTTTTTGATTATTTACAATTAAATCTTCAACAATAGTAAGGGCTATACCACTTGATGTTGGACATTGTTCGATATCCGATGATGTACATTCAGTATTTATTTTTGGTTTAATAATGTCATTATTTTCATCTTTGAGTATTTCTTTGTTGACACTATTTATGGCACTTCCAATTAGTGAAGAACTATTAGCAGGAATAGTACTAGGTTTCGTAAAATTGTATTCTTCTTTATTGATGTCTCCTTTATTAATTAGAGCCACTACATTTCTAAATACAACAGCATATACTTTGTAAACTTCTTCACTGGTATTATCACCAATATATGCGTATGTTAATCCTTTGATGTAATCTTCTGGAGAATAATAAGTTACAATGGGATTATTATTTTCATCATATTCTATAACTTCAACATCACTAGTAGCTGCTGTAGAGGTTGCTGAATCTGATGATGAGCTACTATCCTCATCAATAACAAATATTGCAGTGATAAATGAAATAGCAAGAGTAACTAGAATGAATACTGCAGCGACGGCAGCAACGATACCTATAGTAATTATAGTTATTTTAGTTTTAATAACAACTTTTTTAGCCTCTAACTTTGCATTTCCTGCTTTATTATTTCCAATGGCATGATTACTTTGCGATATGTTGCTTTCATTATTTTGTGATGCATTATTAGTAGGACTACCAGTACTATTTTGTTTACCACCTACTCTTCCTCCTAAATTTCTCCTATTATGAGGTACTTTATTACTACTCCCTTGTCCTTTTCTTCTATTTCCTGTACTCATGAAATCACCTACTAATTTTTATTATAATCCTCCACCAGAACCAAATGACTCAAGTTCTTTATCTGTTAATTCAATATTTATTTGCATTCTTCTATCTCCACATACAAATAAAGCTTCTCCTTGATTAAATGCTTTTATTGCATCTTTTTCATTATCATTTAAATCTATTAATTTACTTAAATCTTCAACTGATTGCTTTCTTAATCCCATTACTAGATAGTAAGATGAATTATCAAAAATAGCTTTACCATGCATAATAACATTTTGAGCAACAAAATCTGATGGTTGTTGAGTTATAATTATACTTCCTGTATTATATTTTCTTGCTCTTCTTTGAACTTGTGCTAAGAATTCTGCTCCAAGTTCGTTACCAGCCCCAAGTAATACATGAGCTTCATCTACTGATAAAATAGTATTTACATTAGGATTTAAACATAAACTCCAAGCATATTTTAAAACATTAAATAATAATGCATTTCTTATATTAGAATCACTATTCATTATTTCTTTTATGTTAAACACTAGGAATTTAGAATCAACATCAATTGTTGTATGACCATTAAAATAATATTTCAATTCATTATTAACAAGTGGTCTTACTTTTATTTCTAGTCTTTCTAAAATATCTCTTTCACGTGTTTTGTCAGTCATTGCTCTTAACTTAGCAATAATTGTAGTGTATACATCTTGCATAATAGGAAAATTCTCAGAAGTATAGTTTGAAAAATCATTATTTTCAGATATTCCAAATCTCTGATATGTTTCCATTACTATTTCACTAAATAATGTTAAAACATCATTTTCAATATCTGGTGAATAATATTTCATAAAAGCTTTTAAGTTTTGAATATTTTTAGTAATAACGGCATAGCTTCTACCATTTCTAACATCTTCTTCATCAATATCCATAACTATTTCAAGTGGATTAATCATTCCATATTCTCCACCTTTACCAAGATTAACTACTGTTCCACCAGCATTAAGTGTCATTTCTGTAAGTTCACCTTCTGGATCAACAGCAACGATTTGACAATTATTTCTAATATGACTACGAAGTATTAGTTTAGCAGCAGTTGATTTACCACTACCAGAGGCTCCTAAGATAATCATATTAGCATTGTTACGATTATTTTCTTTTTTTATTTGATATAGAAATTGATTAAATAGTATAACTCCACCTGAAAAATCTGTTCCAAGTAAAGTTCCTAATCCATCATCCTTTATACTGTCAAATATAAATGGATACATAGCAGCCATTGTTGATGATGGCATAATTGTTCCTAATCTTGTTTCAACACTTTGTTTTTCAAAGATAGGTAACATAGATTTAAAAATACTCTCTTGTTCAAATCTTATTGGCATTGCTCTAAGTTCGATACTGTCTAAGTAATTTTTAACATACATTTTCTTTTTTTCTAAGGCATCTTTAGATTCTGCTGTTACTAAAACGTGTAATTGAAAATCAAAAGTTCTAGTTTGGGTTGATGTAAAATCTTGAATAAAATTATTCAAACTATCAATATCTTGTAAAATTCTTTCTTTAATTACATTATCTCTTTGACTTTGATAGTCACTATTAAGTTGTGCAAGTTCCTTATTTAACATTTTAGCAAGCATTGAAAAAGGAACAGGAGCATGCTTAATAACCATTTTTACTCCACCTAAACTGGATATATCTGCAAGATATCCTGGAAGAATGAATCTTGGATATGATATAGCCGTTAATATTGTACAATATTTATCACTGATAATAAAATCTGCCGGATTAAATTGTAATCCTTTAGGAGCTATTTCTGACTTAAACTTATTCATTAAACACCGCCTTATTCTCTGTTTTTATACCACCATTTAGAAAACTATCTAATAGTACACGTAAATCTTCATTAGATACTTGATTAGCATTTATTTGACAATTAGAAAATCCCATAATAAGTTCTCTAATTCTTCTTTGAATAATTTCATTATCTTTTGCTTTGAACAAAATATAATATTCTATATCTGTTACATTGTCTTTCATAAAATCATTAGCTTTGTCTAAGTCTTCCATTATAAGTTTTCTACGATAAATATCTTGAGTTTCATTATATAAAATTTGTAAGTTTGATAAATAACCTGATATATCAACTGGTCTATCTATTGATACTAACCAAAACTCATAGTCAATAGAATTATATAATGCTTTTAAGGCCATGATAATGTTATCTTGATAAGATTGATCTAAAATAAAAATATTTTTAGGAATTATTTTTACTCCTGATACTTTCATTTTATTATCAAGTTCTATCACACCATTATTAATACTTTTTACAGGAATCCAATTCTCAGTATAGTTAGCACCATTATTTACTGTCTTCGTCATATATACACCAACCTCTCCATTTATATTTATTATTTCCTTTATAATATTTTATAATGCTTTGTAATGCTACCAAAGTATTATGGTAGTTAGGAATTGGTACCACCAATAGTGTTGATATAAGCAATGGTACACAAGCCAGAAGAACAATAAATGTTCCTCCCATATTTACAAATATCAACCATATTATTGATATAGTAGCACCAATTCCAAAAACAAGTAGGTCTATAGGTCTAAAGAAGTTAAATATTAGTTGCCCTCTTTTCGCATTCGCTGGAATTAAATATCCATAATCTCTCATAGAATCACACTACCTTTCTTTTCTATTCTCATTTTATTTACCACTAGATCCACCAACATAACCAGAATTTATAGGGTTCTTAGAGTTAGCTTCATACCTTCTAGATGTACTATTTCTTTCACTTTCAAGATCAAATTCTCTTTGTTCAATTTGCAATTTAAGTTCTTCATTTGTTCTTGTTACATCAGCACTAAATGTTTTACAATAATCGGTTAATTTTTTCATTTGAGCATATGTTTCAAAATGCAACTCTTCTCTTGGACTATCCCCATCATAAAAAACAGTTTGTAATTCTGTTGGCAATTTTTCTCTAAATCTTGACATAAATACACTATCATGTGACATAATAGTTAAAGAATTAATTGTATCTTGCATTGCTTTAACAACTTCTATACTATAGTTAGTATTAAGATCTTCCATACTAGTCCCTGATTTAATATCGGCTAATAATTCTTCATTAATTTCATCATTTAATATCTTTGGACCAGTTTTAACATACTCTTTTGCTTTTTTTAAGGCTTCTTCTGCAAGTTTTATTTGTTCTTCACTATTTCTTTTCTGTAATTCTAAATTATTAAAATTTGTTTCTTCTTGTTTTGCCCTATTTCTATATTCTGTTAGTGTGTCATTATTTACTGCAACAGTAGTACCATCAGACAATGTAACTTTGGATGGAAGAGTGGGATCCAATATTGCAGCTTGAATTTGTACATAATCAGCTTGAGCTTTGTTTTTTCTAGCTTCTGCACTTTCAATTTGACTAACATCAACAGTTTTACTTTGAGCTTCTCTTAAATTATTTTCTGCTACAGTAACATTTTTCTCCAATTCACTCATAACTTCGCTAGTAGTCATTCCGTTTATTTCCATATTTCCAATTGTTTTCTTTTCATCTGCTTTACTTCTTGCCTTTTCAGCTTCTGTTTTATATTTTCCTATATTTTCATCATTTACAGCAACTGTTTGACCATCTGGTAGTTTTACTTCCGTTTTTCCGTCTTTTTTTGCTTGTTCAATTGCTTTGAAGTTTTCTTCAGCTTTTTCTGCTTCTTGCTCTGCGTGTCTTCCAATTTTTGTTCTTATCTTTCCTGGTTTTGTGAGTTGCGCCTCAACTGCTTCTTTTGGCTGTTCTAATGTTTTTTGCATTGAACTACTTTGTTCTGCCGGTCTCTGTGCTTCTTTTAATCGTTGCTTGCTGTTTTCTATACTTCTTTGAATAGCATCTTGTTCTCTTTTTTTGGTTTCTGCACTAGATTCTATACCAAAATGTGATTTAACACCTTCAATTATTCTACCCGTTTCATGTAAACCGCCTTCTTCTCTCCAATCTTTACGAGCTTTTACTTGTTGTGAAGCTGCTTTACCTGCACTTTTAACAGCCGAACCGATTGATTTTAGATCTTTTGCTTTTGCCCCGTGAAACATTCCTGTCGCTGTTCCTGTAATAACGCCTGATAATAATGCCCCAGTGATGCTATCTTTTGAATACTTTGCTGTTTGATATTTATCTCTCTCTTCACGTAAATTTTTTCTTGCTTCTTCTATCTTAGCTGAATCACCATCTTTTTTAGCTGCTTTATATGCTTTTTTGGCATCTTTTACTTTTTTCTTATTGCCTCCATAATTTTCTTTATATGCTGCTTTTGCTTTGTCTTTTGCATCCTTTGCTGCTTTTTTTTCTTCTTTAGTTGCACTTGTATTTCTCATTGCTCTTCTATAATCTTTTTTCTTTTGTTTATAATCATCTACACCTGCCGCTTTTTTTAAACTTCTGTTTCGTTTTATTGCCATAGCAGTTCTACCGATTGTTTTTCTTGCAAGAGCTGATGCTCCACCAAGTCCCATTGCTGCGGCTTTAGCGGCAAGAGCTGGCATTCTATCGCCTGGTTTAAGTCCAAAGTTACCCATGGCAGCACCCATATTAGGGAATAATTCTTGAATAAGTTTAGGTGCTTTCTGTGCAAATAATAATAATCCTAAAATCAAAGCTATATATACCCATGTTTTTGTAGTTTCATCTACATTAGCATTTATGCTTTCTCCAATTGATGATATATTTATATTACTGATCACTAATAACATAAAATATATTATAAATAATCTTATAAATACATCCAAAAATGTAACAACACATTGTTTAACCCATTTTTGAAACATTCCATCTTTTTTTGGTGACAAATATGAAATAATTGGTATGGGAGCAATTATTTGTAAATAAGTTAATTGTGCTACCCTGACACCTATATCAATAACATAAAGAACTAATATATAACATAAAAACAGTCCTACACCCATAGCAAACCAGGCATCAAAGTGAATTGCAAATTTGTTATCATTAACTTCAATGCCTAAACCAGAGGTTATCATAGGCATTGAGCCAGTAGTTGCTAAATTTGATATATTCATATTAATTGTTTCTTGACATGTTATTCCATTTTTACAATCAAAATCTTTACTTGTAACGTCATCTAGGTAATAAAATAAACTAAATACACTAGCAGACATGCTTTTTCCGAACGAACTCATTTCTGTATCGGTGTGACCAATTAGAACTTTATCAATTAAATGTGAATTTAAAATAAGTCTTTGTATATCATACGCTTTATCAAATATTGTTGGAACAGTTCCCATTAATACAACGACTGCTATTAATTTAAAAACCAGTTTTTCTCCACCTTTTTCTTTATCAGAAAATGTATCAGGTTCTAGTACATACTTTATAAATTGGAAGGTAACATAAAAAACCATTATTATTCCTAATAGTAAAGTTACCCTTTTATATATAATTGTTATTGGTGCATCATGCCATACACCATCAACTTCATATCTTGCATTAAGTATTCTAATGTTTGCAAGACTGTAGAACACATCAAAAAGTATTGATATTAACGAATATATTGCATTACAAATAGAGCCAGCAACTTTTCTAAGTTCTCCATTTATGTTAATTAAAAATAACATTTTTTCACCTCCAAACCCAGTTTATATTGAGCATGTTTTAAGTCCATCCCATACATATTGTGATAAATCTATAATTATATTTATTAATGTTGGAATAAAGAAAACCATAACTCCAATTAATAATTGTTTAAAGAATTTCTTTTGATATTTCTTCATTTCATCTTCTTTATTTGCAAAGGCTGCCTTAGCAAAATTATATATACCTGTTACTATTAATATTATTGGCACTATAATTCTAGGATACATTAATATTTCATCAATCATATCTTGTATTTCTGGAGTAATTAAACAATTATCTGGATTCTCTTCACTACATTTACATTCCAATTTTTCATCATTAAATCCAATATTAATTTCGCCAATTTCTCCAACATAAGTTTCTTTTGATACATTCTTTCCCCATACAACTATGCAACTAGAATCTCTCGCTTGAAGTTTTTCTTTAAATCTCTGAAAATTCAAAGTTTCTCCATTTGAACTACATATGTTATTAAGATCTCTTACAACATATGATTCATCTTCATTGCAATGTCTAGCTATTATATATTCAGGGCAACTTGTTGCTTTATCTGCTTCTTTTGCTCCTCCTTTATAATAAGCCGGAACTGTGCAAACTTTACTTTCCGTTTTGCTTTTAATAACCGAATTAACCCAAGCATCTTTTCCTTGATTAATCCCACCCAAATTAACAAAATAGACTGTTCCAATAGTTCCGTCTTTACTAGTTCTGCCTTCATCAATACGATGATTAAAATGAATTGCCAGGTCTTCACCTAAGTAGTAACACCAAAGATCTTCTGCATATACTTTTGTATTTGCATAGAAACAAATAAACGTTATAAAAATCATTAGTAATATTTTTTTAAAATTAAATTTCATATAATTTCCCACTCCAAACTTTATATCAAAATTGTATCATATTTTTTTATTAATAACAATATCTTTTATGAAATTTATAGAATGAATGCAAAGTCAAAAATACACCCTTTGGTGTATTTAAGTAATTATAATTTTTCCATGTTCTTTTTATATAGAAATAATGTTGCTATTAGTGAGACAATCATAATAAGTGATATTATAAATTTAGGAATACTTCCTGTTGTTGGATTTGTTAAATCTACATGAGTTCCACTATTTTCTTCAGTATTACTACTTGGTTTTACTGAAGGTTCTTCGGAAGGTTCTTCAGAAGATGGCTCCGTTCCTATTTCTCTTGATATTACTATTGAATGAGTTTGTTCTATTTTTCCATCTTTGTAAATAGTTATAGCAACTGGATTATTTCCTTCTATTATATTTAAGCTAAAACTTCCTTCACTATTACTACATTCTTGTTCTTTTTCTCCTGTTAAATATTTACAAGTGTAATTATCACTTATTAATTTGTAGTAGATAGTGACTTTATCAACATTATTAGGGTAACTTGCTGTATGTACCCACACTCCTGTTGTATTATCTATCGTATATGCATTTATATCTACTTCATTTGAAGTTAATTTGCTAAGTAAATTATCTTTTGCTGGATCTATATCAGGGCTGGGATCTGGAGTTGGTTCTATAGATTGTTCATTTACAAGTTGTAGAATATATATAATTTCTTTTCCAACTTGTGTTGAATCATCTTTTTTATCAATGACATTGATCGCAATTGAATCTCCACTTTTTGGAGCATCTATTTCTACGGATAATGTATTTCCATTTGCAGTAGGCTCTAAACAATCTGTTCCTTCTGTGTCTTTGCAAATTTTAACATTGGTTTTTGCTTTATTTAATTCAACATTAATTTGAATTTTGTTTATAGTATCTTCTGTATTACTTCCAAATTTGTATTGATAGGCTTCTCCATATTTGGTTGGGTCAAATGTAGTATTAGGTGTTACTTCTGTACCATCTGCTTTGACAATAATATTTTTAACATTTGGGGTAACATCTACCGTGATTGTAGATTCATCACAATTATCTTGACTTTCATTTTCACATATTGTAGCAATTACCTCAACTTCTCCAATACCACTAGTTATTATTTCTCCTGTTTGGGAATCTATTGTTGCTATATCACTGCCTTGTCCTATACTCCAAGTTACATTATAGTTTTCATCTATACCTGTAATATTCAAAGTAGTTTCATTTCCATAACGTAGTACATAGTTTCCTTTTTCATTTGTAGATAGTTCAGTACTAGGTACTATTTTATAAGATTTTGAAGCTATATTAATTGCACATGATCCTTCTATTACATTTTCTCCAGTAGTAATAGATATTTTTAATGTTGTGGTACCTTCTTTAATTCCTTTTACATTTATTTCATTAAAATTATAGCCTGTTATATTTTCTGTGATTGAAGCTATAGATGTATCTTCTATTTTCCATCCAAAACTTGCATCACTATAATCACTAGTTATATCATTATTATCAGTATCTTTTATTGTTACTGTAATTTTTTTAGTATTTCCAACATACATTGTGGTATCACTAACTTCACCACATGAAATGCTAATTGTGTTGGTACTATATGTTCCATTACTTACTATTGTTACTACAAGTGCTATTAATAGCATTGCTATACTTACTCCGATTAATATATTTCTTTTCATAGATTTCCCTACCTTACGTGATAAGTATAATATATTTTTATATTTTTGTAAAGGTTTATATTTTCTTTTTTACGATTACTTTATTTTTGTAGTTTCTATTATATTACCATAAATATCTTTTAGATAAATTATATTATTTTTAATTATTATATAACTTTTGTAAGTATTTCCTCTTGGTTTGGATATACTACCAGGATTTATTATAATTTTATTATTTTCTTTTATAATTTTTGATTTATGAGTATGTCCCTCTATATAAATATCATAATCTCCTACAGTATATTTATTATATAACATTCCATGTGTTAAAACATAATTTATATTATCAATAGTTATTCTTTGAATAAGAGGATTATTATATGGTGTATGAAAATTATCACAATTTCCTTTTACAGAAAATAATATTTTACTTATGTTGGAAAGTTTATCAATAACTTCTTTATTTTCTTCTTTCCAATAATAATCTATAGCATCTCCCAAGAAAAAAACATAATCATAATTTTCTTTTTCTAATATTAAATTTAAAGTATCTATGTCACCATGAATATCCGATAATACAAGAATACTATGCATATTATATTATCTCCTTATTTTTCATTTATTAATATTTCTCTCATTTCTCTTAATATCATTACTTCTTCATTAGTAGGTACTACCAAAACAGGAATACTAGAATTTGGTGTTGTAATTACTCCTTCTTTTTTATCTTTGAATGAAGCGATTTCTTGATTTGATTTTTCATCTAATTCAATACCAGTTACTTTAGATATTTTATTTATTATATCTTTTCTTAAATCAATAGCATTTTCTCCAATACCTGCTGTAAATACTATTGCTGACAAATTTCCTTCTATTTGAAAATAATACTTTCCTATGTTATTTACGATGCTTTGGCAAAACATATCATAAGCAAGTTTAGCTTCTTTGTTTCCATTTTCTAATAATTCTCTTACATCACGATAGTCATTTTTTCCACATATACCTAATAGTCCACTATGTTTATTTAAGTCATTACTAACTTCTTCAATAGTCTCATGTCTTTCTTTCATAATGTATTCTATGATGGAAGCGTCAATACTACCAGAACGTGTTCCCATCATAAGTCCATCTAATGGAGTTAATCCCATTGTGGTATTAATACTTTTACCATTTTCTATTAGTGATAAACTAGCTCCTGAACCAATATGGCAAATAATTAAATTAATATCTTCTTTATGTAAATAATCTTTCATATATTCTGTTATATATTTATGACTAATACCATGAAAACCATATTTTCTAACACCATTTTCTTGATACCATTTATATGGAATGGGATACATATAATTTACTTTGTCCATTGTTTGATGAAATGAAGTATCAAAGACAGCTACGTTAATGGCATTGGGTAAATTTTTAAGCATAGCATTTATACCCATAATTTCTCCAGGTAAATGTAGTGGTCCTAATTTGATAAGATTTTTTATGTTAGATAATACTTCTTCATTTATGATGGTGGCTTTTTTATATATTTCACCACCATGTAGTACTCTGTGCCCTACCCCTATTATTTCATCTTTTGAATTAACAACATTATTTTCATACATTATTGAAAGTAAAACCTTTATTGCTTCATCATGCTCTTGGAGATAAGATTTATCTTTTATTTTTTTATCTTTTATAGTAATAGTCCAAAAAGAATCTGGATTTCCTATTTTTTCAAAATTTCCTTTCATTAATATTTCTTCGTTTTTGTTATATAAAGTAAACTTTAAAGAACTGCTTCCTGCATTAATAATCAAATATTTGTCTCTCATTTTTATAACCTCCTAATAATATTTTAACATATAAGAAAAAAAATTAATATTCAAAATGGTTTATTTGTGTTAGAATTATTTTATTGGAGATGGTTAAATGATATGGTTATTTATTATACTAATAATTTTGGTTATTGGATACTTGTCTTTGGGTTTTTTCTTTTTTAATTATTCAATGAATCCTAGATTTTCTCGTAAGAAATTATTTAAAAATAGAAATGAAAAGTTATCTAGTGATAATGCTTTGGAATGGTATAAAAATACAATACATGAAAATATATATATAACTAGTTTTGATAGTATAAAATTACATGCTTATAAATTTAATTCTAAGACACATAAATATGTAATTATAAGTCACGGATACACTAATAATGGTCTTGATATGTTAGATTATGCTAAACATTATAGTGAACTTAATTTTAATGTAATATTGATAGATCATAGAGCACATGGAAAAAGTGATGGAAAATATTCTACTATGGGAATAAATGAAAGTAAGGATATAATGTCTTGGATAAATTATATTATAGATAATGATAAAAAAAGTAAGATTATTTTACATGGTATATCTATGGGAGCTTATGCTGTTATGCTTAGTGTGGCTCGTGATAATTTGCCTAAGAATGTTTTATATGCTATTGAAGACTGTGGCTTTTATTCTATATATAAACAATTTTATCATCAATTAAAGCATGAGGGACATATACCACAAGTTGTTATAAGTGCTGCTAATATATTTTATATATTAATATTAAAAGTAAATATATATAAGTATGATATATTAAAATCTTTAAGTACTGCTAAATTACCAATGCTATTTATTCATGGTAGTAAAGATAAATTTGTTACTATTGACTATTTAGAAGATGTTTATAATAATTATGGTGGAAAGAAAGAAAAACTTATTGTAGATAATGCTAAACATATGAAATCTGTTATACAAAACGAAAAATTATATTGGAGTACTGTAGATAAATTTATAGATAAGAATTTAATTAGGAAAGAGGAAAAATAAATGAATGAATTAATTATTAATGAAATAGCAAAAGATTTAAATGTAAAGGTTAAGCAAGTAGAAACTGTTTTAAATTTACTTAGTGATGGTAATACAATACCTTTTATTGCTAGATATAGAAAAGAAGCTACTGGGGCATTAGATGAAGAAGAAATCAGAAAAATAGATGAGTTTTATCAATATCAGGTTAACTTATCTAAAAGAAAAGATGATGTTATTAGACTTATTGATGAGAAAGGTCTTCTTACTGATGAATTAAAAAACGAGATAATGAAAGCTACTAAATTAGTGGAGGTAGAAGATTTATATAGACCTTTTAAAGAAAAGAAAAAGACTAAAGCAACGGAAGCTATTAAGAATGGTTTAGAGCCTTTAGCTAAAGAGATTATGGCTTTTCCTATTAAGGGAGATATTAATGAGATTGCTAAAAAATATGTAAATGAAAATGTTAAAACTATTGATGAGGCAATTCAAGGAGCTAAATATATTATTGCTGAATGGATTAGTGATAATGCTAAATATAGAAAAGTAATTAGAGATAATACATATAACTATGGAATTATTAATAGTAAAATTAAGAAAAATGCAACAGATGAAAATAAAGTATATGATATGTATTATGATTATAGTGAGAGAATTAAATATATTAAACCACATCGTATTTTAGCAATAAATCGTGGTGAGAATGAAGATGTGCTTAGTGTATCAATAGAATATGAAAAAGATAGAGTTATTAATTATTTAGAGAAGATGGTTATTAAGAATGAAAATTCAATTGTTACTGATATCGTTCGTGATGCAATTCTAGATGGTTATAAAAGATTGATACAGCCTTCAATCGAGAGAGAGATTAGAAGTGATTTAACGGTTATTGGTGAAGATGCAGCAATTAATAATTTTGCTAAGAATTTAGAATCACTATTACTTACTCCACCAATGAAAGAAAGAATTGTGTTAGCATTTGATCCTGGTTATGTAAATGGTTGTAAATTGGCGGTTATCGATAAGACTGGAAAGTATTTAGATTCAGTTGTTATTAAGCCATTTATTCAAAGTAATAATCAAGATAAGCTTACTCTACAAGCTGAATTAATAGTTAAGAATTTGATTGATAAATATAAAGTAGAGATTATTGCAATTGGAAATGGAACAGCTTCAAGAGAAAGTGAAAAGTTCGTTTCTGAAATGATTAAAAAATATAATTTATCATGTAAATATGTAATTGTATCTGAAGCTGGGGCATCAATATATAGTGCATCAAAGATAGCAATTGAAGAATTCCCTGATTTAGCAGTTGAGAAAAGAAGTGCTGTAAGTATTGGAAGAAGGTTGCAAGATCCACTTGCTGAACTAGTAAAAATACCTCCTGAAGGAATTGGAGTTGGATTATATCAACATGATGTATCACAAAAGAAATTGGCTGATAACTTAGATTTTGTCGTTAGTAAAACAGTTAATAGTGTTGGAGTCAATGTTAATACGGCTTCACCTTCTTTGCTAAAATATGTTTCAGGAATAACTAAGAAACATATTGAGAAGATTATTAATTATCGTGAAGAAAAAGGAAAAATTAATAATCGTAAGGAAATTGAAAAATTACTTAATGAAAAAGCATATGAACAAGCAATTGGATTTTTAAGAATTACGGATGGAGATAATATTCTTGATTCAACTGGGATTCATCCAGAAAGTTATAATATTGCTTTAGAACTTTTAAAAGAACTTGGAATGACACTTCAAGATGTTGGTAGTAATGATTTAATTAATAAATTAAACGAAATTAACCTTGAAGAATATAAAGATAAGCTTAATACTGATATTTATACTTTAGAAGATGTAGTTAATTCTTTAAAGAGACCTAACAGGGATCCACGTGATGAGATGCCACAGCCAATTCTTAAGAGTGATATATTAGAATTAGAAGATTTAAAAATTGGAATGAGACTACAAGGAACAGTTAGAAATGTTGTTGATTTTGGTGCTTTTATAGATATTGGTTTACATGAAGATGGACTTGTACATATTTCTAAAATAACAAATAAATATATTAAGCATCCAAGTGAAGTATTAAGTGTTGGAGATATAGTTGATTGTTATGTTGATGAGATTAAACTTGATAAGAAAAAAGTTAGTTTGACTTTGATTAAAAATTAATTTATAGTTGTATTATTAATTTAATGATAGAAATGTTTATAATATTTTTAGTTAAAACAAAAAATCCTTTGATGATATATAATTATTTAGATATATCATAATCAAGGATTTTTTATTTTGATAAAATTAATTTTTTATTGACTTATTATGGCATTATTATGACGACCTTATTTTGTTTTTTTTTAAATAGTTTATTTTATTAATTTGATTGGCAATTATTTTGTATATTTCTCCGATTACAATAATAATTAATGAAAATAAGAAAATACTAATAATATTGTTAAATGGTATTGTCATTATGCTTAATTTGTTAGCAAAGAAAGGAATTTCTGTTACTATTAACTGAAGAAGAATAGAACCTAGAATAACATTTGTAATTAAAGGATTGGTTGATAATGGGGTTTTAAAGATACTTAATGATTCACTACGGCAGTTAAGAACATGAATATTTTGAATAAAGACCATAAGCATCATAATTATACTTCTAGCTAAAACAAGATTGGTCTTTTGATCTATTAAATTTTTCCATGTTAGAAAGACAATTAAAGAAATAGATATACCATAGATAAGAACTTCTTTCATCATATTGAAATTAAAAATAGATTCACTAGTTGGACGTGGTTTTTCTTGCATGACATTTTTATTAGATTTTTCAAATGATAAAGCCATATCTTGAAGGCCATCAGTGACAACATTAATCCATAATAATTGGATAGCAATTAATGGTAGTTCATATCCAAAAATGATAGATAGAAGACAGAATAATACTTCTGCTAATCCACATGATAGTAAGAAGAGAACTATTTTTCTAATATTTGCATAAGCTACTCTACCCTCTTTGATACCTTCAGAAATAGATTTAAAATTGTCATCAATAATGATCATAGAAGCGGCTTCTTTAGCAACATCGGTTCCACTTCCCATAGCAATGCCAATATTAGCACTTTTTATAGCTGGAGCATCATTTACTCCATCGCCAGTGACAGCAACAAATTCACCAGTTCTTTTTAAAGAGTTAACTATATTTAATTTATCTGTAGGCGTGACTCTTGAGAAAATCAATTTATCTTTAAGATAATTATCAAAATATTTTTCTCCTTTATTATATGCCTTTTCTAAGTCTGTTCCTGTAGCTACTTGATGATAATTTTTGACTAGGTTTAATTCTTTACCAATAGCATATGCCGTTAATGGATGATCTCCAGTTACCATAATTATTTTTATTCCTGCTTGGTGGCATTCGTTAATTGATTCTTTTACTTCTTCTCTTACTGGATCAATAAAGCCTACCATTCCCAAAAACTTAAGATTTTTAATATCTTCTTCCTTAGTGCTTTTTACTTCTCCATCACATACAGCAATGACACGATATCCCGATTTTGAAAGAGTAGTATTTTGTTCTTCATATAACTTAACATTCTCAGAAAATGACATTACTTTTTCTAATGATCCTTTTACGGTACAGTATAATTTGCCATTTTTTTCATAAAAGGCGGCTGAATATTGTTTATCTGATTCATATGGAATTATTTTTTTTAGTTTGAGTGTCTTTTCGATGTGAGTTTTTTCTTTTAGAGCAAGAAAGGCAATGTCAATCGAGTCTCCATAATATTTGGTTTCTTTGTCAGTTATTTTAAGAGTTGCTTCATTGTTTATGGAACATAATTCAATTAAGTGATGAACTTTTTCTAAATTGTCTTTTTCTTTTATGGAGTCATTATTAGAGGATGAACTTGATTTATCTTTTATTGAAGAATGTGTTCCTTCTTCGATGGGAATAATTTGGCCATCAGCGGTGTATCCAGTGCCAGTAATTTCAAATTTTGCTCCGTCATTTAGAACAATTATTTTAGCAGTTTGTTCATTTACGGTTAGTGTTCCAGTTTTATCGGTAGCAATGACAGTACAGCTACCAAGTGATTCGACCGAATTTAGCTTTTTGACAATAACATTTTTCTTTCCCATACGATTAGATGCGATAGTTAGCGCCATAGTTAGTGCTAATGGAAGCCCTTCTGGCATAGCAGATACGGATAAGGCTACGACGGTAAGAAAGATTGATTTATTCTCATATCCTTTAGAGTATAAAATTACGACTGATATAATAGAAATAACAATGATAATCATACTTATTTGTTTAGAAAATTTTTCGATTCTGATAGTAAGTGGTGATTTTTCATCTTGGGCAGTGGATACGGATAAGGCAATTTTCCCTATTTCAGTGTTAACTCCGGTAGCGACGACAACCGCTAAGGCTCTTCCAGTCATAATGTTAGTGCTGGCATATAACATATTAGTCCTTTCTGCTAAAGGAGTATCATCTTTTAGAATATTAGAGTTTTTAATTTGTAAAATACTTTCTCCGGTTAATGTTGATTCATCTACTTGAAGATTGGTACATTCGATAATTCTAGCATCAGCTGGGATTTTATCACCACTACTTAGAACTAGGATGTCTCCAGGAACGATATCTTCTGAATCAATTATTTTGGGTTTACTATTTCTTATTACTTTTGATTTGACTTTTATTAATTTAGATAAGGCTTCAGCTGATTTTAAGGCTTTATATTCTTGATATGTTCCCATAATGATATCTACGGAAACGATAAAGGTTATGACTAAGGCATCAGTTGTTTCTTTAATTAAAAATGAAATTATGATAGTAATTATTAAAATTATTTCTATAGGGGATGATAATTCCTCAAAAATAATGTTAAAGATACTTTTTCTTTTTTTGATTGGTAAAATATTTTTACCATTAGTTTTTAACAATTCATTAGCATTCTCTTCAGTTAATCCTTTTTCTTGATTAGTCTTTAATTCAGTTATTATTTCTTCAGTATTTTTAGAATAGTACATATTATCACTCACCTATCATATTTTAATTCATTATATCATATATATTTGTAAGTGACAATTGAGATAGGTAGTTATTTTTTTTGGAATTGGATACATTTGATATTTTTTAGGCTTTTTTCAGAAAAATGGTTGACAAATGGAAGAGAATCTACTATAATTTATATTGCCTACTTGATTTGCGGATGTAGTTTAATGGTAGAACTTCAGCCTTCCAAGCTGACCACGGGAGTTCGATTCTCCTCATCCGCTCCATAAGGAAATACGCTCGAACTTTTCGAGCTTTTTTAATACAACTAACTCAGGTTTGGGTTAGTTTTTTTGTGTATCGGACTCCACGTGTCAGGCTTGGAAGTCATACAAAGACTATCCTACAAAGAAAGGATGGTATTTATGGTAAATATTATTAAGCAAGAAGTTGTTATTGAAGAATCATTAAAAAAGAAGTTAGAACTAATATGCGAGTTTTCAAATACTACTCTAAAAATCATAAATGGTAGTATAAGAAAAATTGATAGAACTAACTTAACATATGTCGAACCACATAGAATAATAATTAATAATATAACATTTCTTGCTTTTAATTATTCTAATGAAATATTTATTGAGAACTTATCTAATAAGATTAAACTATCTGAATTAGAAAACTATTTAAAGAAATTAATATAATCTTCCATTTGTAAATTTACTAATCTCATTAATATCTTCTTCTGTTAAAATATAACAATATTTATTATCTAAAGTGTCATATAAACAGAAATTGATATAAAACTTTTTATACCAGCAACTATTTTTACTCTTACGACACATTTTTGTTCTATTAGGATATGATGATTTTATGTAGTTAGCAAATTTTTCATCAATTAAAAAATTAACTTCTTCAGCATATTTTAAATTTACTGGAAATATATCTGTATTAAGTAATTCAGTTATACTTATTTTAGGAACTATTGAACTTTTTGATTTTTTTGAAAAACTCTTGTCAGTTGAAATTGATATACTAAAACCACCAGTTAAATTGATAGGTTTATCTGTTGATCCATTAGTTAAAGAAATAGAGTAAAATTTATAATTTGAATCTTTCTCTTTATCATAATTATAGTGAAATCCATTATTAATTAGATATTTTTGACTATCATTAAATGCAACTTTTAAAGCAACTTTGGCAGAATAAAAAGTTGCTATTGATAGTATTATTGTAGCAATTGTGGAAACTTGATTTTTTCCTAGAAATAAAAATATCTTTTTTAATACACTATATATTTTAATTAATAAGTTTTTAATTTTCATATATTGTACCCACCTCTGTAACCATTATACCATATAAATTTACAAATCTTGACAAATCTAAAATTAAAATGTATTATATAAAACCAATAAATGACATGCAGTATCGTCTTTATTATTGGAGGGATACTATGTACTATTTTAATTACGTAAAAACTAATAATTATTTTAGAGGAGTCAAGAGTATTACTTGTTAATGCTTTTGTCTCCTCTTTTTTGTAGAAAAGGAGTTGAATATTTATGAATGAAGAAAAGAAATTATGTGGAATCTACATGAGAGTATCAACTGAAGATCAAGCTCGTGAGGGTTTTAGTTTACCAGAACAAAAAGAACGATTAGAGGCCTATTGTAAGTTTAATGGTTATAAGATAGTAGAATATTATACTGATGCTGGAATAAGTGCTAAAACAGGCAATCATAGACCAGAATACGATAGAATGCTTGAAGATGGTAAACAAGGTAAAATAAATATGATTATTGCTTTAAAACTTGATAGAATCACAAGAAGTACAAGAGATTGGGAAACACTAATGGACTATCTAGAAAAATATAATATTAATATTGCTTTTGTTAATGATGATATAAATACTACTACTGCTAATGGTAAAATGGTATCTCGTATTATGATGAGTGTATCTCAAAATGAAATTGAAAGAACAAGTGAAAGAACTATTATCGGTTTAGAGGGTGCTATTAAACAAGGTCATATTCCTGCAAGAGCTCCACTCGGATATAAACATATTGATAAAAAGTTAATACCTGATCCACTTACAAAAGATATAGTTATAAGAATATATAATTTGTATTTTGAAGGACTTACTTATAATACTATTGCTAAATTATTTAATAAAGAAAAAGTATGTGGTAAAACAAATTGGAAAGATACAAGTATATTAAAGATAATCACTAATGTTATTTATAAAGGAGATTATATACAAGGTAAAACTACTAGAAATCCAAGATACTTTCCTGATGTTGTTGAACCTATTGTGTCAAAAGAATTATGGGATAGTTGCCAAGTTCAAAAGAAAAAGAATCAAAGAAACTATATGAGAAGCCAAACATATATCTTCTTACAAAAATTAAAATGTCCTAAATGTGGAAGAATACTTGCTGGTGGTGCTTCTCATAAAATAAAAGCTGATAAATGGTATTACTATTATAGATGTGAAAAATGTCGTGGAAATATTAGAGAACATGAAATTGAAGATTCTATTAAAGAATTATTATCAGATATATTTGAATATGATTCAGTTGTTAATGAATTCTTCTTACCAGTATTACAAAATAAAATACATAATCCTAAAGAGGATTTTGAAAAAGAAATAACTAATCTAAATAATAAAAAGATTAGAATTAGAAAAGCATATATTGATGAGTTATTTACTGAAGAAGAATATAAAGAAGAAACAAATATTATAGAAAACAAGATTAAAGATTTAAAAAAGAAAATATTAGAAAATGAACAAGTTAACAAATTAAACTTATCTGTTGATGATATTTTGGTTAAAAGAGATATGGACTTTATCAATTCTATCAAACTACCAATTCTATATAATGCTTTTGTTGATAGTTGGGATGGTTTAGAACGAGAAGAAAAAGCAGAAATAGTTATGAAATATATTGATGATATAGAACTAGAATTAGTAAATAATAAATACAAAGTTAAACTAACTAATTTTAGGTCTACATTTTATAAAGATTTTAAATCATTATTTGATAAAGGTTATATAGATTGGAAAAGAAAAATAGTACATTCATTTAATGGATTTTGCGTAGATGGTAAAGTTCGTTATAGTGAGTTCTTACCTGCTAAAGAAGTATATAGACATTTAATGAGATTAAATGAATGTTATGAAGTGAATTTTTATAAAGGTTATCTTCAAAAGAAAACCGAAGAATTAAAAATGCTACCACTTCATAAAGGAGATGTCGTTGTAAGAATATTCCCTACTGAAAAAGATGATAATTCAAAAGAAATATTAGGTATGGGAATGTTCGTAACAAAAGACTCTCCTAACGATATTAAGATAGACATTCCAGACTTATTTGAATGTATACCTGATATCGAAGATTAATTTATAAACGTGGCACGTTTTGTTTACGATAGTAAATGAAAGTGGCGATAGTGTTAAATTAATACAGTTTCTAAGGTGGTAAACCTTAGCTTCCATATCTTGTCTCTGACAAGATATATAGGAATTTATGAATAATGACAAAGCCACTTTCGTGCCATTTCAATATTCATAATTTAAGGGGTGAAAATAATATGGAATTATCTTATTCACTACATTTAGGTAATGATAAAAACAAATCTATTAAAGCAAGACAAGAAGTAAAAAATACTCCATCAGGTACTACATCAAAAAATAATAATGCTATTCAAAATGTTAAGCAACTTGGAAAAGTTAATCATCATAATTTAAGACAATATGATAATAATCAAGAACTAATAAAAACTATCAAAGGTTCAAATGATATTGTTAAAGATGTTAAAGATTTATATTTAGATTTATTTGATGAGGCAAGACTAGAATATAATAATAAGCAAACAAGAGATGATAGAAAGATAGATAACTACTTTAATAAAATTGCTAATGATACAAAACATGATCTTGCTTGTGAGATAGTTATTGAACTTGGAAATATGGAATATTGGGATGAGAAAAGTTTAGAATATAAATATCAAATGACACAAGTATTTGAACAACAACTAGAAGATATACAAGCAATAGTTCCAGACTTTTATATAGCAAATGCTACTATACATTTTGATGAACACTCTCCTCATATGCATATAGTTGGTGTTCCAGTAAAAGAAAATTGTAAAACTGGTTTATCAAGGCAAGTTGGTAAAACATCAATATTTACAAAAGAATCATTAGTAGTAATTCAAGATAAAATGAGAGAAAGATGTATTAATGAATTTAATGTTGCTTATGGTATGGATTCTAAACTTAAAGAAAAACAAAAAGGTAAAAATCGAGATATTACAGCATATGAAAGAAAACTCTTTAATGAAAGAGTTAAAGGACTTAAACAAGAAATATCTAATCTTGAAAATGAAGTATCTGATTTAGAAGATAATAAAGAATCAATTAATAAGCAAATAAATAAACTTAATAAAGACAAAGATGATATAAGTGATGAAATAGATAAAAAGAAAAAAATTAATAATAAAATTATTATTAAATCTAAAAATCAACTTTGGGCTGAGAACGAAAAGTTGAAACAAGAAAACGATGACTTGAAAAGATTAAACTATCAATATGAGAATAGATATAATAGTTTAAAAGAAAAAACTGATTATCTTATTTATCATTTAAATAAAGTTATAAAAAAACTACCAGAGTTTATTCAAAATATTGTCGAAAGATTATTTAATTATAGTGGTTTAGATTTAAAATATTTTAAGCAACAGTATGATCCAGAAGTTAAAAGAAAAGAACAAAGTATATTTAAAGGATTTAATTTATTTAATAAGAAAGAAATTGAAAAAGCAACTAAACATATTAACTATGAAATGGAAGAATCGACTGAAGATTTTTATACTGATAAAAAAGATAAAGAAAAAGACGATGGCTTATCATTGTAAGCTATCGTCTATTATTTCTTTAATATTGAAATAATTTTTAAGCACAACTCATATAATTTTTTTTGATCATTTTCTTTTTTAGACATTTAAACCACCTCTTTTAGATAATTCATTTGGTTGAATAGGCATATCTTTTGTTGTATTATCATAAAAACAACCAGCCATTTTTTCATGTTCATTTTTAACAAATTCATAAAAGAATTCTTTTTGATTTTCTGGTATGATACTATCAATTTCATTAAGTATCTCCTGAAAATACTGATTAGAAAAGTATTTTTCACGAATATATTTATGTTGTGGTCCTCTACAACCATTTCTATTATTATTAAATTTTATAATTATATTTTTTAGTAATTCCATATCATGAGAAACATTATAGTCATCTAACATTTTTCTAATTAAATTGTTTTCATTTTCTGCAATTCTTTCTCTATTTATTACTAATATTGGAAGATTTCCAAATTCTTTTGCTGCTTTAATAGTATTATTTCTATATTCTTCAAATTGTTTTTGCTCTTCTACACTAAGTTGTGAAATATCTTCACATTCTTGATCCAGAATAATAAAATCTGGATTTTTTTTGAAATGTGGGTTTCGTGGATCAGTGTTTTTTCTTTCAAAGTCTAATTCGTTATGCCATTCTCTTGTACTATCTATGAATTTACTAGGTAGGCTTAGTTTAGAATATATTTTTGCACCCATATTTCTACTATCTGGGGTACTATTAATATCTTTATTGCCACCACCTAAAAACATTGTTTCATCAAAATCATAAAAGCCTAATTTTATATGTAGTTTTCCATCTTGCTCTGCAAATGCTAAATTATCATTTCTTATTAAACTTACAGCGTTTATATGACTCCTATACCTATCATTATTCCATTCTTCGTAATAATTTGCTTGTCCATTTCCATCTTCTGAGAAAGCACCTAAAGTTTTTACAATTGAATAAAATTGATCTCCTGAATCATAAACATTAATACCATCTATAGTTGTTAATAAATTTGATTCATTAAATTTAGGTTTGCATTTATTAAATTCATTAGCATAAAGTAATAAAAGATTTTCTTCAATCAAACTATTATTAAATAAATTAATTTTAAATTCGGTATCATTTATTAAAGTTGTTGCAACTTCCCTTAATTTATCAATATCTTCACAACCTAATATCATTTTTATAGTTGTGAGTTCTATTATACCTTCATTTAATGCTAATTCAGGTGATAAGCCTTCTACATCAAAAGCTTTAACAAAAAATTTAGCATCTGATAAATCCATTCCAAATAAAGCATATAGTAAGTCATCTTTTAAATCATTTATGTCATTATTAGTATTTATATCTTCAGATAGCATTCCTTTTATTTTACCAGTAAAATCTTTAAGTTCTTCGACATTTTTTGGAAAAATTCCAGTTTTGATTATAAATCCAATATTTCCGATTATTTCATCATCTAAAGTGTATTGTTTTTCACATTCTTTAATTAAATCAAATAAAGAACTAATTCTTTCTAAAAATTTATCATTATTTCTACCTGGAATAGATGACCTACCCAAATGATCTATAATGGTACCAATTAATCTATGTGAATTTATACCATAACTTGATGATAAATCAACTATTTTTTTTACTATGTATAATTCATAATCATCAAGACTTAATAATCTATCTTGAATGATTGTATCTAACGCTAATTCATTTACGTATGGTTCTAAAAAAGCATACTTTTCTTGTAAAATATAAGGATTTAGAGTTAACAATAATTCATTGTTTACTTTTAGCATACTTTTTATTTTTTGTTTTTGATAATTGCTTAAACTAGCAGTGTTATATAATTCTCGTATAGCAACAGTATCTTTACTAAGTGTAGCAATACTAAATTTATCACACATTTCATCACATAACTCGACATAAGGCATTGTATTTTCCCATATAGCACTAAAAACACCAGCAAAAAATTCTTCATGATTACTACAATTCTTACACATTTCACGCCATGCTGTACAAGCTTGTTCTTTTGTTCTCATTATTTCACTACCTTTCATACATAATTATATCATTATTTTTATCAATTTTATCAAATTGCTTTAAAAATTTACGAAAATATGGTAATATTATTATAGAAGTTAGTTGTATTAACTTATATAGTGATGGTTTCAAATTATCTTATCTATCGCTCCAAAAGATAAATTCGTCGCACCAAGCGATGTTAATGATTAAATCAACGCAAGTTGATTTTTTTGTTGCTATTGCAAAGAAAGGGTGTGATGTGGTATGATTAATATCGTAAAAAAGAAAATCAATATGAGTGATGAACTCAAAGCCAAAATTAATTGGTCTTGCAAATTCAATAAGAAGTCCTATCAAATAATTGAGGGCTACTTAAGAATTGTGGAACATACCAATCTAGCGTATGTAGAACCACATAAAGTAATTATTGGAGATAAGTTATACCTATTCTTCAATGAACAGAAACATTTTTATATAGGAAATTTAAAGAAGAAAATCCCATTGTCTGAGTTATCAGAGTACATAGCAAGGCATTAATGAATTGGTGAGTTTATATACTCCCACAATATTGGTTGTTTTTGTCGTATAAAATAATCAATTAATTCAAAGGTGTCCTTGTTATGTGACACCTTTTTACTTTGGAGCCTTTCATTACTAAAGAAAGGAGATTGATAATTATGGATAATGAAAGGAAAGTTGCAGGAGTTTATATTCGTGTTAGTACCGAAGATCAAGCAAGAGAAGGATTTTCACTTGGAGAACAAGAAGAAAAGTTACTTCAATTATGTAAGTTTAAGGAGTTAGAAGTTTATAAGGTCTATAAAGATGCAGGAATATCAGCAAAAGATATGGAACATAGACCACAATTTCAAGAAATGCTTAAAGATATGAAGGAAGGAAAAATTAATTATATTGTTGCTTATAAACTAGATAGAATTACTCGTTCAGTTCGTGATTTAGAAGAACTAATATCAGTATTAGAACAATATAATTGCTTTCTATTATGTGATAGAGATGATGTTAACACCTCTACTGCTAATGGAAGATTTTTTGTTAGAATGCTAACCGTATTATCACAATTAGAAATTGAAATTGTATCGGAAAGAACTAAATTTGGGCTTAATGGAGCTATTAAATCAGGTCATATTCCAGGACAGCGACCATTTGGTTATAAGAGTGCTGAAGATAAAAGAATGGTTATAGATAACTCTACTCGTCCCTATGTAGAAAAGATATTTGATATGTATTTGGAAGGTAAAAGTTTTCAACAAATTGCTAACTACTTTAAAGAAAATAATATCTATCCAAAGAAAAATTGGAAAGATACTACTATTCAAAAGATTATTGATAATAAAATCTATATGGGAGATTATGAACAATATAAACGAATTGGTAAACAAGAAAATTTAGAACCTATTGTTTATATGAATGTTGTAGAACCTATAATATCTCGTGCTAAATGGGAAGAATGTCAAAGACAAAAAGAAAGAAATCAAAGAACTTATACTAGAGATAGAGTTTATACTTTCTTTCAAAGATTAAAATGTCCTAATTGCTGTAGAATTATGAAATGTAAAGGTTCTGGTGGTACTAAAAGAAAGTATATGTACTATACTTGTGAGCATTGTCACATTAACTTTAATGAAGACCATGTAGAGCATTTATTAAGAGATTTTATCTATGATTTACTAGAATATGATATGGCAATTAAAAAGTTTTTTCTACCAGTATTAGAAGATAAAGAAAATAATCTTGATAATTTTGATAAAGATATGCAAAAAGAAAAAGACAATTCTAGGTCATTATGACTTACATTGTCTTTTTAAATTTTCAATAAATTGCCTATATTTTATAAATTCTTTATCATTTTCATTAATCTGTAAAACATAGAGAACTCTTCCATATAATATATTTAAATATCTTTTTGAATCAATATTAATGTCACATTTTTTTAAATGAGAACTTAATCCAAACTTTTTAATATAATATATTTCTTGTCTTATCTTATTACGATATTTTACATTAACCTGCATTTTTTCATTAACTACAATTCCTGTAACATTTTGACTAGAAGACTTATATACTATATGAATTTTATCATTATTTAATTCTAATCCTAATTTATATAACATTTTTCTAACTTTAGTTATTAATTCACTAGGATTAAATGCACCAGAAAAAGTCATATCGTCTGAATATCTTGTATAAGATATATTTCTTAAATTACACCAATTTCCTAATTCTTCATCAAACTCTTTCATTACTAAATTTGATATATATGCAGAAGTCGGTGACCCTTGAGTTAAGTGATTATCATATGTACATAAATAAGTTAATATCATTCCAACTGATTTAGGAAAATATTCTATAGGAAAGCAAGAATTATAAATATCTAAAAATGATATATTTTCAAAGAAATCTTTAATATCCAACTTTAAAATCATTTCTTTATTAATATGTGGAATCGCATTGTCTTTCAATTGGATTCCTTTGTGATATGCTTTTGCATATTTTGATATAGACTTATTATTAAGTATATTATTTAAGATTTGTTTTTGAATTTGTTTTAAAATTAAATTTGGTTCATATATAGTTCTATATTTACCATTACGTTTTTTTATTTTATATATTTTATAATTTTTTTCTATATTATTACTAATAGAATAAATAGTTTTTATGTATTTTTTCTCATCTTTACAATTAATTAAATTGAGAGATAGTAAAAACTCATTACATTCTTTTGTACCTATGTATTTCCACATTTTTACTACCTCCTGTATATGCAGTACTAACGATATTGTAATATGGAAATGGACTTAAAGCGAAGTGCAACGAAGCGGCTACACAACGTGTAGGTTAGTCCTTTGGAGTATTACTATTTAATCGTCATAATTAATTTAGTCCCTTAACGACTCGTTAAAGTAGGAAATAATTCCAATCACTACTGCAAAATTATTATATTACATTATCCTATTTTTTATTAAATTCATCTTCATATTCTTTAAAAAAATTATAATATACTAAAACGTTAGATAATTCTGTCCAATCTTTAGTAGTCACAGGAATTTGATCTAAATCATAAATTTTAGCATCCATAAGTTTTAATAAAAATGGCGAATGTGTAGAAATTATAAATTGACAATTATAAAATCTAACGGAATCTTCTATAAATTTCTTTAATTTTAATTGGTTTTCTGCAGATAAACTGTTTTCTGGTTCATCTAAAATATAAATGCTATCTTCTTCTATTTCCCTTTCCCAAAACATAAGAGCAGATTCACCGTTTGACCACTCTATAATATTATTATTTCCTAATCGCTCTCTAACAAACTTAGACATTGATTTTCTTTTTGTTTCATAACTTGTTTTCAACTCATCATAGTTGTCAAATGAATTTCCGTCTTTATTAAATTTATAATCTAAGTACTCTTTACTTAATTTTTCTTTTTGTCTATTAACATTAGCATTGATTGAACGTACATCTAAAAGATAATCAAAAATGTCATCACTTGTTATTAATTTTATTTCAGTTGGTTCATCAAACGACATTTCATAATCACAATGCTCAACATATAAATCAAAATATGAACCTTTATCAATTGATAACTTTCTTGAAGCATTTAATTTTTCTGAAATAATATTTATTAATGTTGTTTTTCCAGAACCATTACCACCATAAAAAATTGTAATTTTATCAAAATCTATATTTTTAAAAGATTTAGTTGAGAATAAATGTAAAGGATAATAATTATTAAATATTCTTCTTATTTCTTCACAACAAACTATATCGTGTTCTTGAAGTTCATCTAATAAAGTAAAATTTTTTAAATAAACCATTTTTTACCTCCTGCTTCTTGTAAAGATAAATTATTAATCAATATTATACAACATTTAAGTTCTTTTTTCTATAATCCCCTTGAAATAATCTTAAAAACTGATATAATTTATTTAGTTGATTTAATCAATCTTGGGAGTATAAAATTTCGAATATAAGTAAAGTTATCGCTCCATAAGGAAATACGCCCGAACTTTTCGAGTTTTGATAAATAACTAATCTAGAAATGGATTAGTTTTTTTGGTTCTTTGTCATATAGTGGGTGTAACCCAAAACAGTGATAAGTATGACATTATATATGTATATAAAAAGGAATAGTATGAATTAATCATAATATTCCTTTATTAAAATTTTTTCAATATATGCTACGATTAGATACATAATATATGATACTAAAAGTAAGATAATAATTCCTGAAATAACTAAATTTAAGTTAAATACTTGAGATCCATAGTTAATTAGGTAACCTATTCCTTTTTTACTTACTAAAAACTCTCCCATAATAACACCAATTAATGACATACTTACATTTATTTTTAAACTATTAATAATAACTGAATAATTACTTGGTATTACTAATATTTTTAGTATTTGAAATTTTGTTGCTCCTAGGCTTTTTAGTAATTTTATTTTATTCTTATCTGTGTTTGAAAAACCATTATATACATTAGATATAGTTATTATTACAGATATTAATAGAGCCATTATAATAATAGATTTCATATTAGCTCCACAAAGTATTATTATTATTGGTCCTAGAGCTACTTTAGGCATACTGTTAATTATTGTTAAATATGGATCAAATACTTTATATAGAAATTTATTAAACCATAGTATTATAGCTACAAGTGTTCCTATTAGAGTAGCTAACATAAAGCTTATAAATGTTTCATATATGGTAATAAATATATGATTAAATAAATTATTACTTTTATATAGAGAAATAATTGTTTTTATTACTTTACTTGGACTTGAATATATAAAAGGATTTATTAATTCTTTTTGGGATAAATATTCCCATATTAATAAAACTACTATTAGAATAGTTATTTGTGTTATATGAACTAGTACTTTTTTTCTTTTCTCTTTTTTTAGATAATTTATATGTTCTTTACTATACATGGAAGTCTAACTCCTTCCATATTTCATCATAGTATTTGGAAAATTCTTTACATTTTCTGTTTTCTATTGGAGTTGACTTGTTAGTTAAGTTAATGTCATATACTTTTTTTACTTGACATGGTCTATTAGTTAAGACTACTACTCTATCTGCCATTGATATAGCTTCGGCAATGTCATGTGTTATCATAATTACTGTTTTTTGATTATCTTTAATCATTTTATATACATCATCTGAAAGAGCTAATCTAGTTTGATAGTCTAGTGCAGAAAATGGTTCATCTAATAGTAAGATATCTGGTTTTATAGCTAGTGTCCTTATTAAAGCTACTCTTTGTCTCATACCACCAGATAAGCTATTTGGGTAACTGTATATAAAATCATGTAGTCCATAATCGTTAAGTAATTTTATGACATATTCTTTATTTTCTTTAGTTATTTCTTTATTTATTTTTAATCCTAATAAACAATTATCAAGTATATTTAGCCAAGGAAATAGACAATCTTCTTGGAGCATATAACCAAACTTTATGTTATCTTTATGTAAAATAATACTTCCACTACTCTTTTTTTCAATTCCTGATAGAATAGATAATAGAGTAGATTTTCCACATCCTGATGGTCCTACTATAGCTAAGTATTCACCTTCTTTTACTGATAATGTTAAATTTTTGATGGCTGTTGTTTCACCTTTACTATGATATTTTTTTGATAATTTATTAATAGAAATAATATTAGTCATAATTTGTAAAATACTTTGTATATATCAATTTGTCATAGTCTACATACTCGTCTAATTCATTTGAAGCAATAATTATATCTTGGATATGATTCCATTCAGATGGACTTATAGAAATATCTTTTTTCCAAGCATCACCTTTTTGGTATCTATCTATTATAGTGATTAAATCATTTAAAGATGTATCAGGGAAATAATCTATTATTTTTTCGGCTATATCATTACTTTTATTATTGTGAACATAAGATAGACCTTTATTTATAGCTTTTGAGAAACTTTTTATAATATCTTGATTATTTTCAATATAACTTTTTCTAGCATTAAATGCTGTATATGGAACTGTTCCTCCTAGTTCACCTATGTAAGCTACAACGTAACCTAATCCTTGTTTTTCTATAGCTGTGGCATTAGGTTCAAACAATGTAACAAAGTCTCCTATTCCTGAAACAAATGCTCCTTGCATAGCTGAAAAGGCTATTGATGTATCAATATTAACATCTTTTTGTGGATCTATTCCATTTTGTCTTAGAGCCCATTCAAAGGTCATTTCTGGCATTCCACCTTTTCTTCCTCCGATTACTGTTTTTCCTTTTAAATCACTTATTTTAAAATTATCTATTTTTTTTCTTGATACTAGAAAACTACCATCTTTTTGAGTTAATCCTGCGAAAGTCATGACATAATCTGTTTCGTTACCTTTGTATACATAAATTGTAGCTTCTGTTCCTGAAAAACCAATATCTACATCTCCTGATAAAACTGCAGCCATAACGTTGTCTGCTCCACTGGTTAATACTATTGATACATCTAACCCTTCTTCGTTAAAGTACCCTAATGAATCTGCTACATACATTGGTGCATAAAAAACGCTATGAGCTACTTCACCTATGGTGATTTGTTTTAAATTACTGTTATTCTCTTCTTTCTTTATTAGCAATATTGACACTATTGCTAAGATAATAACTAAAATAATTACACTTATTATTTTTTTCACACTAACCTCCATTTTCTTTATTAGTATATTCTTAAATGATTTTTTAGTGAATAAAGATAACAATAAAAATAACTAAGAATTTTTGGTTCTTAGTTACTAATTTAATTATTTCCATAAGTCTTTAGGATACTCATTGTTGTCTACTAATTTTTTTATTTCTTTAACTACTTTTTCTTTATCTTCTTTATATGTTATTCCTTGCCATATAGCATTTGTTTTTAACACTTCTACAGTAGCTATTTTGTTTTCTATTTCTTCAAAGACAACTGAAGGTATTAGATACTCACATGTATCAATATCCTCTTTGTGTTTATCTAAGAATAATGGAAAACCTTCTTCTAAATATTTAAATATATCTTTTGTAAATGCAAACATATTCATAGATACTGGGGCATCTTCTAATACTTTAAATGAATTACCACCTTCTAAAGGTGTAGCTATTATTTCAGAGTCTACTTTCTCTACTTTACACTCAATTATATTGGTTAAATAACCATTTTTCTCTTCACATACTCCTCTTTTAACGCTTCCGTTTTCTGTTAGAGTGTTTTTTACTTTATATCCAGCCATAGCATATCTTAAAATATTATCATGGGTATTATTATTTTTCATGAATTTACTTATTACATGATATGCATCTCTTCCATAGAAATCATCTGCATTAATAATAGCAAAGTTTTCATCGACTTTATCTTTGGCACAAAGTATGGCATGTGCTGTTCCCCATGGTTTTATTCTTCCTTCTGGTACGCTATATCCTTCTGGTAGATTATCTATTTCTTGAAAAACATATTCTACTTCTATTTTCTTTTCTATTCTCTTTCCTATTGTTTCTCTAAAAATATCATAATTTTCTCTTTTAATTATAAATACAACCTTTGTAAATCCTTCTCTTATAGCATCATATATAGAATAATCTATTATAAAATGACCATATTCATCAATTGGTTCAATTTGTTTTAAGCCACCAAATCTGCTTCCCATTCCAGCAGCTAATATAACTAATGTCATAAATCCTCCTTTATTTATTCTAATATATCATATTAATTTAAGAATTACAATATAATTAATTAAAGGAGGTATATGATAAAAATATTACTTTTATTTGGAGGTAATTCTTATGAACACAATATTTCTTGTAAATCTGCTAAGAATATAATTGAAAATATTGATAATAATAAATTTGATTTGACTATGGTTGGAATTGATAAATGTAATAATTGGTATATTTTTGATGATAATTTGTGTTATTTAGATAATGGTAATTGGTTAAATGGGAATATTAAGAAAATAGATAATGTTGTTAAATTTATTAAGGGTTATGATAAAGTATTCTCTATAATTCATGGTAATGATGGAGAAAATGGTAATTTAGAGGGATTATTTCAATTATGTAATGTTAAGTATGTTGGTTCTGATTTGTTAGCTAGTGCTATTTCTTATGATAAAGAATTTACAAAAATTATATGTAAGGATTATGAATTACCACAAGTAGAATATGAGGTTTTAAGGAAAAATGATAAAATACATACTAATATTGGTTATCCTTTAGTTGTTAAACCTAGTAAGGGTGGTTCTTCTTTAGGAATACATGTTTGTAATAATAAAAAGGAATTTGTTAAGCATGTTAAGGAGGCTTTTTTATACGATGATAAAGTTATTATTGAAAAATATGTTAAAGCTAGGGAGTTTGAATGTGCAATACTAGATTGTGGTAAGAGAATTATATCTAAAGTTGGGGAAATTGTTTCTATAAATACTATTTACGATTATGAAGCAAAATATGTAAAAGATAGTAAATTACTTATTCCTGCTAATATTAGTAAAAACTTAGAGAGAAAAATTAGAAATTATTCAGATATGATATTTAATATTTTGGGTTTATCTGATTTAGCAAGAGTTGATTTTTTATATGACTATAATAATGATATTTTGTATTTTAATGAAGTTAATACTTTACCTGGTTTTACTGCTATAAGTATGTATCCTAAATTAATAGAAAATATGGGTATTAGTTATAAAAATCTAATTACTAAATTACTTATGAATTAAAATAACTATCAACTTTTGAGGTTGATAGTTATTTTATTGATATTAGACGCATATTATCATCTTCTTTGTATAAGTTTATGATATCATCTAATAACTTTCTTGTATCTTCTTCTTTTGTACTATTAGATAGTTTTTGATCAAATTCGTCTTGTTTTTCATTTATTTCTTTTTCTTCAATATAGAATTCTTTTACTTTTAGGTCTGTATTATATAGTTTTTTTATTTTTTCTATGTTATTTTCATTTTTGGTAATTCCTACGATAGATTTATACTGGTTATTATCTATATAATATATATAATTATTTTGATTATTATCTTCTTTCATATTATCAAAAGTATTATATGTACCATATTCTAAGATATATACTTTTTTTGTAGAAAACTTATTTTCTAAGTCATCAGAATAAATTTTATATGCTATTTTACCACAGATACTTCCTAATATTACTCCCATAATTATGGGAGTAAATACTTTTTTTATAATATTTTTCATATAATCACCATATATAATATACAATAGATATATAGTATTATTTGTCGAAAAATAAATTATCTTCCTTTTTTTCTATTTTCTTCAAATTCTATATAATTAACATTTTGATTTGTATTAATTTTAGTAAATAACTTATATCTTAGTTCATTGATTATTATTTGTATTTTATTTAAGCATAAACTTTGATAGGTATTTCCTAAATATTTTACGTATTTTTCTATAATAGCTATTCTTAGTTTTTCTGCTTTCATTAATGATTTTTGAATATCACCGGTTGAATCATTTGTTCCAGCTTCAATATCTTTTAATTCTTTTAATAATTCTTTTATTTTAATATTTATTTTCTTTTTAATTATTTTTTTTATTAGTGATGGATTTGTGAATATTATATTATCTACTTTTATGGTATTTTCTTTATTTACTTTTGGTTTTATTTTGTATCCATCTATGTTAGAGTATTCTAAATTTACTATATCTAGACTATTACTTTTTCTATCAATTTTATATGTTTTTGATTCCATCTTTATTCACCATCCTTTTTAGTAGACTTTGTTAGTTTTATTCTTTCTTCTTGTCTATATTTATTTATATTAGCATGATGGCCTGATAATAAGACTTCTGGCACTTTCATTCCTCTAAAGTCTTCTGGACGTGTATAATTAGGATAATCGACATATTCATCGTTGAAGCTTTCGTTAAGTAGTGATGATGATGAAATAACACCTGGTATTAATCTTGTTATGGCATCTGTTATAACCATAGCTGGTAATTCTCCTCCAGTTAAGACATAATCTCCTATAGATAGTTCTATATCTGTTATTGTTTTTATTCTCTCATCAAAGCCTTCATAATGTCCACATAACATAATTATATGGGAAAATTTTGATAATTCTTGGGCTTTTTTTTCTGTAAATGTTTCTCCTGATGGGGTTAACATTATGACTTTTGTATCTTCTTTTCTTAATGATTCAACTGCTCTAAAAATTGGTTCACACATTAAGACCATACCAGCTCCTCCACCATATGGATAGTCATCTACTCTTTTATGTTTATCTAGTGAATAGTCTCTAAAATTATGGACATTTATTTCTATTTGTTTATTTTTTATTGCTCTTGCTATTATCGACGTATTTAAGAATCCTTCAAACATTTCTGGAAATATTGTCAATATATCTATTCTAGGTACCATAGAACCTCCTAATCTGTTAAACCTTTAATATATTTAACAAATATTTTTTTATTATCTAAATCTATTTTTTCTATTATATCAAAATTATATGGTATTAGTATTCTTTTTTCATTATTTTCTACAACGAGTGTTTCATATTTACTTGAATACTTTTCTATTTTTTTTAAAGTACCAAGACTTTTATTTTGTGTAATTACTTCTAATCCAATTAAATCTTCATTTAAGTATTGATTAGAATTTAATTCTAAATCTTCTTTATTAATAAAAACATATTCACCTTTATACTTTAGTACTTCATTTATATTATTATAATTATTAAATGTTACCATATCAAATTGTTTATGTGGTCTATATGTATTTATTATTTCTTTTTCTTTAGTATGTCCAATATATAGTGGAAAACCTTTTTTAAATATTTTATCTTTATATTTAAAGTCAGATAAGATTCTTAGTTCTCCTTTAATTCCATGGGTATTTACTATTTTTCCAATAATTATATATTTCATTTGTTATACACCTCATATAAAAGAATAGAAGTTGCTACACTTACATTTAAACTTTCACATTTTGATGACATTTTTATATATATATTATCATCACATAGCGACTCTATTTCTTTACTTACTCCTTGTCCTTCATTTCCTAATACTAAAGCAAATTTCTCTGGTAGGGTTATTTCTTTGATATTTTTACCATTTCTTACATTAGTTCCAAAAATAGTGTAATTTTTAGTTTTTATTTCATTTATAAACTCTTTTAGTTCTAGTGTGATAATATTAGTATAAAATATCATTCCTTGTGTAGAACGTATAACTTTAGGATTATATATATCAACGGTATTTGGACTCAATACAATTGTATCTATATCAAATGCTACACTACTACGAATAATAGTACCTAAATTACCTGGATCTTGAATATTGTCAAGGATAAGTATTTTATTTCCTATTGGTAATGGTGTATTCTTTTTGACAATACCTATAATTTTATTAGGAGTATCTAATTCAGTTAACTTTTTCATTACTTCTTTTGTTACATATATTTTTTCTATATCATAGTTACATATGGTATCTTCAAGTAATATTATTTTTATTAGAAGATTATTTTTATATGCTTCTTCTACAAGATGTTCTCCTTCAACAAGATAAGTATTAGTTAAATCACGGTATTTTTTGTTTTTTAATTTAGATATTTCTTTTATTGTTGGATTATTTAAAGAAGTAATTATCATTGTACCAGTCCTCTCAATTTGTCATTTCTAATTAAATTATAAGATAAATAAGGTTAATTGACAAGTTTTTGATAAAAAAATGTTATAATTTGTATTCATCTATATTATATTTATAAATTGTTGCATTTTTAGGATTAAAAGATAGAAAATCTGTTTTGTTATTATAACCAATAATATTATAATGGAGTGCTTTTATAAAACTACCATGTGTTACAATTAGTATTGTCTTATTAGGATATTTATTTTTTAATTTATCTAGAAAATTTTTAGCTCTATCTAGACAATCTTTAATACTTTCTATATTACATTCATGATAATTTAATTCATAATCCCATAATTTTATAATTAGATTATTGTCAACTTTTGTTCCTTCATATGTTCCAAAATCTCTTTCTATTAAATCTTTAGTATATATTATTTTCTTTTTTCCATTTGTAATGATTTTGGTGGTTTCTCTAGTTCTTTTTAATGGTGATGATAGGCATATATCTATTTTAGTAGTGTCTATTATTTTAGATAGTTTTTTTGATTCTTTTATTCCTTCTATACTTAGTGGGATATCTGTCTTACCTTGTATTAAATGTTCAGTATTCCAACGAGTGTGTCCATGTCTTACTAATAATAATGTTTGCATAAATCTCCTTAATAATTTTATTTAATTATATTATATACTAAAAAGAGTTTTTTTAATTTATTTTTTTATAAATATAATATATAATTAAATTAAGTTAGGAGTAGAGATAAAT